>Ga0272443_10000053_pt1 | contig 247486 bp, 188 predicted proteins | sample SSMAcet12_FD_193581 | JGI IMG/M metagenome (GOLD analysis project Ga0272443, IMG submission 193581) | Marine sediment archaeal communities from Little Sippewissett salt marsh, Falmouth, MA, United States - SSM-Acet-12 | ecosystem: Environmental > Aquatic > Marine > Wetlands > Sediment ... | reverse complement strand
TGATCAAACAATATAATCCAGATCTCTGGAAAGAGTATTGGCTCAAAAAGCTGGGCATCCAGGGGAGTTTCAAGATCTGGGTTCAGAGCGTCACTGTACCCTCAGGCATCAACATTTGAACGGTATTGAACAATTGGTCTTTGCCGGGCTTAACTTGGACAGCATCAAGAGAATTATCCGTTGAAAATAGACATCGAAATAAGCTGAAGGGGGACCTGGTTTCGAAAACAGGGGGCCTTACAGGCCCTCTGAGCGTGAAAAATCCGTCCAAAAAGGCAATTTCAATTTATCTTGGACAGCACTGAGCCAGGATATAATCTTCCGTGCTACATAAGTGGTATGTTGTAACGGTAACTCCGGGTATATAGGAAGGCTAAGGATTCTCCCAGCAGCCTTTTCAGTATGATGCATTGGATCGGCGCAGCGCAATCGACGAACATACGCCGGTTGGAGATGAATGGGGACCGGATAGTGGATCATGGTATTGATTCCTTTCTCCCGGAGAAAATCCCGCAAATGGTCCCGGTTGTCGGCTTCCAATACGTACTGGTGATAGACATGCGTGATCTCAGCACTCGCAGTCGGAATCCTGATCTCTGTTCCAGAGAGAATCTCATCATAAATTGCCGCCAGGGACCGGCGCTTTTCGTTTTCCTCGTCCAGATATCTGAGTTTGATACGTAACATGGCTGCTTGCAGTTCATCAAGACGTGAATTAATACCAATAATTTCACTCACATAGCGTTGACGCCATCCGTACTGCCTGAGCAAATCCACCTTTTCCGAGAGCGAAGCATCACTGGTAACTACTATACCGCCATCGCCAAGTGCCGATAGGTTCTTCGTAGGATAAAAACTAAATGCGGCTATATCCCCCCAGGAACCAACCCGGCGCCCCCGGTAAATAGCCCCATGTGCCTGAGCACAGTCTTCAATGACTTTTAGTTCATGCCGTCGGGCAATATCTATAATCGGACTTAGGTCAGCCGGGTGGCCATATAGATGCACAGGGAGTATAGCCCGGGTGCGCGGGGTAATCGCCGCTTGCAACCGGTCGGGGTCGAGAGTGTAAGTACGCGGATCAATATCAACCATAACCGGGGTAGCTCCACAGATCTCGATCGCCGCCACCGTAGCCACAGCAGTGTGAGAAACGGTCAACACCTCATCCCCGATCCCAATGCCGCAGGCCCGCAAAGCCAGATGCAGCGCCTCGGTGCCGCTCCCGACACCCACGGCATAATCCACTCCGATAAAGGAGGCAAATTCCTTTTCAAACGCCGCCACCTCCCGCCCCAGACAATAACGGCCACTATCTAATACTCGGGTAATGACGCTATCGATTTCCGTTTTATGGGCCAGGTAATTCGCTTTCGGATTACACGGCAATATCGAAATTTTTGAAGTCATTCTTGACATCCTAAAGGTATTTTTTTTGATGTTCCCGATAATAGTCCAGCGTCCGGCGCAAAGCCTCGGTCAAGGTCACCCGGGGTTCCCAAGCCAGTGCTTTTTTGATCAAGCTAAAATCCGAATAGTAGTCACCAATGTCAATCCGCTTCCTATCGGCGGGGAATTCTTTAACACTATAATTACCCCCGCCGTTTACTTCGACCAGCAACCGGGCCAATTTTTCGAGGTTAATAACACAATCGCCGCCTAAATTGAATACTATCCCATTGGTACCATCACTCACGGCAGCGTGGAGAAAGGCCATCACGGCATCATCTACATAAGTAAAATCGCGCAGTTGCTCTCCTCCCCAAACCTCGAAAGCCCGACCCTCAAGTAAACACCGGATCCAAATCCCGAGGAAGGTCTGCCGGGTGTCCTTAATCCGCATTCGGGGACCAATTGTATTCGTCAGCCTCAAGATCGACGTCCGAATTCCATAAACGTTGTTATATAGCAGATGGTACCACTCCCCTGCTAGCTTGTTAACACCGTTGATATCCACCGGACGAAGGTGGTGTTTTTCATCAACGGGAAGATAATCAGGCTTACCATAGATCTGTCGGGTACTGGCAAAGACAATCTTGATGCCCGGATTATGTTTCCGGCAGGCTTCAAGGATAAAAAGCTGGGATTTAGCGTTAATGTCCAGATCCACATAGGGATTCTTCATGGAATCCATATGACTTGTCTGCCCGGCTAAATTAAAGAGATAATCCTGCCCCTGTACCAGATATTTCATACTGTGCTCGTCCCGAACATCCGAGATGTTTACCTTAACCTGGTCATCGATACCGGCGATATTAAAGAGGTTCCCCCCGTATTCGGGGATCAAACTGTCAACCAGTGTTACCCGGGCATCCCACTCAACCAATTGATGGGCTATATTAGAGCCGATAAACCCCAATCCCCCGGTTATCAATACCCGTTTTTTTGAAAAGGCACTTATTATGCTCATGGTTTTGAAGCCTCCACAATGATTGAATCAGGTTTACGTGGACTTTTATCCGAATTTGAAATGTCTAAATTCATTCTCTCCCAACCTGGAATTCTAGAATTACGGTAATCGACCACCTTAAAATCGACAAACCCGGCTATCCCTAGTAATTGTTTCAGCGAAACACGGTCGTAATACCATTTATGAAGTTCTCCTGATTCTCGAAACGGGATATTCTTGCCACTACTCCTTGAACCTCGGGGAACGACAGAAAGCGTATTTACGATCTTACGCAGCACCTGAAAAAAGAAAGAGTTGTGAAGATGGTCTTTGCCGGGTTCCGGATCAATTCTCTTTTCAGCAGTTAACAAGGGCCGCAACTCATCCCCGGTCCGAGAGATCACATATTCGGGACAGATATCTCCAGTTTGAATCTTTTCCAGCATCAATCCCCCTGATTTTTCCCGCGTCATCTGATCGAACAGCTCAAGAAGAATCCATTCATATTTTCGGCGGGTTTTATCCGTGGGGAATTTATCGTATTCATTTAAATTGAACAGGTACTCTTTTGCCATACGTTCCAGATCAGGTGTCAGCAATCGGATAGTTCCTCCGGGTTTTAAAACCCTAAAGAGTTCACCCACAAACTTTATTCCCTGTTTATAGAACAAATGCTCAATAATATTAGAACTGTATGCAACGTCAAATATCTGATCCGGGTAAGGTATCCCTTTTCTGAGATCGCAGTATCGAACATGCTTCGAAACGCGAAGATCCAGATTTACCCAATCATTTAAATATCGATTCCCACAACCGGCATTCAGACAATTCAATCCCGACGAATTTGGGGGAAAGTTAAACTTAACTTCCTTCTTTCGCGCTTCTCTCCTTTTCTCTCTGTTATTATTTCGGTGCTGAAGAATCATTTCTTTTTAAACAAGAATCCCTGATAACAGGCCTGCTCAGGTGCCCCCGGAATAATGATATTGTTTCCATCTGCACATAGGAAGACCCGCTGGAGGATTGCACCTGCGTGCCGGGCTTCATCCAGAAATTCTGATCGATTAATACACCATCCCAAATACTCCGTTTCATACCCATACTGACAGGGACGCTGAATCATCACATAAGACAGCGCAGTTTCCACCACCGGAAGGCGATTAATAAAAATATACCCGTTCGCAGACGCGATCAAACAACCCAATACTCTTTGCCAATCTCGGTTATAATGAAGAGATGTACTCGCCATAACCAGATCATATTTTTCCTGCAAACAATCCATTTCTTTGCTAACGAATCGAACTTCGGGGCATATCTTCCTCCCAGCGGCGCAGATTTTTGGCATATCCTTGCAGGTATACTCCAGCCGCAGATCAGGGAAAAGCGACTTCGCTATTTTATAATAATGACCTATTCCCCCACCCCAATCCAGAATGCGGATACAGTTTTTACCTCTTGATACCAGAGACAATACAAAGGCATACGTCATAACATTATTGTGGAAGCCGATATCCGGCTTTGTTTCAATTACCGCCTCATTCGACAGGCCGAATGGATTGGGAGCGGTGATCGATTCGTTGAATCGTGGCCACATCCTGGTCACGGTGGAGACTACTCCCTCGGCATTCCATCCCCTCACCGTCTGACCCCGGAAACAGTCTACCCAACTATCGGAAACGTATTCCCATTCCGGCGCAGTAGAACCAGCTTTCTTATCCTTCATCCCTGAGATCATTATATTTTTAATATCCAGCACAATGGGAGGAATAAATTTTTTGATTATCTGTTTTGGCCCCACGTTTCTCTTCATTTCTATGTCACTTCTCGGCCACTGTCCCAAATGACTATTTCTTACTTTCGTCACTCACTCCCTTAACAGCAGTCGCAGTGGCAAGATATACCTCTCGTTAACAATATCAGTTACATTTCGCGCAGGAAGATATCCAGACCAGGATTGCGATAAGTTCTTGATAATTCCCGGAAATATTCAGGATCAACCTGATCCCGACCAATAACCTTGGCTACCAGGCAAACACGCGCAATAGTAAAATTGCTTTTTTTGGGATTGATATAATTTTTAATCGATCCTCGGGATTTCCCAATTTTTTTGCCGGGAACAAAAGTTTTCATACTCCCCTCGATCGGCTCAAACATGGATGCACGAAGCATTTCCTTAAGGCACGGTATAGTCGGCGCCCACCAGGTAGTCAAATCCCCATAAATGCGCCGCGGCAACGGGGGCCCCCCATTAAACAACATAAAAGATGCGTCTTCATTGATAACAGCGGCGGTTTCTATGAGGAGAAATCCATCCTCTTTCATTACACTCCGTGCCTGCAAAAGCGATAGCAAAGGATCGCGTAGATGATAGAGCAAACCTAAATGCTGGACAATGTCAAATCGACGATCATGAGGTTTCTGATCATCCCAGTTTTCATTCATGTACACATCCAAGCGGTCACAGAGATTGTAGGCATTGACATTGTAGTAGGGAATCACTTTGCTATCAAGGACAGCACGACAGAAGAGAAGGTTTTTATATGTCTCATAATAGCAATCAGTGGCCACCACTATTTTCGCGCCCAATTTTTCTGCTTCAAAGGCCCACATACCATCGAAACTGGCCATATCTAAAACAACCTTTTCCTGGTAATCAATACTGCGGCGTACCTTGCGGATTAAATTCCAAATACTATCAAAATTAAGGCCCGGGGTTATCACCCCATTCCCGAGATCGATTTTATGATACCAATAACGAAACTTACCAATCTCCTCTAACAACTTCTCTCGAGTAATATTCATCAACATCCTCCAACGTTTTCAATTTATTGATCACCCAATATATTTTTTACAATTTGGGCAATCATTTATTTTTTCCGGAAAAAATATCGCTTCAACTTGTCATGGCAATAGTCGTAACTCTCCAATATCACCGCGCTTAGAGGAAAACGAGGGGCTACCGCCCAAATATATTTTTTAATAAATCGTTTGGAAACTGTCCCCAAAAGCAAACTTCGCATTTCTTTTCGCGAAAGTTTTGATTTGACTCCCAATTCCTGATAAGCAATCTCTCTTTGTCGTTCATAGTCTTCACACAATTCAATCGGAAAAGTATATGGGCAGATCTCATCAGCTCTCTCCCTTTCCCGCGCATATTCTTTATGGAGATTGCCTATACTTCTTTGCTTGATTTTTGGCCCGTAGCGAAAAAATTTCAGACCGTTATAGATGGAGTAATAGACTGGAGAAGATAGAACATCGTTGGTCGTAGCGTATTCACAGGTGCTACTGTGGGAAAAGAAGTTATAAAAAAAATCTTGAGAGAGAAGGTGCCCATTAGTCACCACCTGAAATCCCTTTTCTCTGAATGGGCTATCGTTACCCCTTCTGACATCCAAATAATACATACAGACTTTAATCGGCTTGAATTTCTCCGGCAACGCAGCCAGCATCTCGGCATATTCCCGGTAGTTAGTTAATGACTCAACGTAATGCGTCCCTTTCGCCGGGAAAGCAATTGTTCCTTTCTTTTCTTTGATCCTGCTATTAATCTTTATTAGATAATCATCCATGTAAATTACCGGTGACCCAATCGACTTAACATTATAAATCCCATGTCGGCGGAAGAAATCAGCGTAATCCTCATTATTTATCAGAAAAAGACAGCGGGGATCATCAGAAATATAAAAATCTACTTGATCCTGAATGGGCTTTAGAGATGGATAGTGGTTAAAGAATTTAACGCCATGTTGAATATGACAGTTGATAGGGGAAAAAAGGGGAAGGCCGGCATAATGCTTCAATATGCGTCCGATCCCATAATAGTTGTTCCCCTCCCAATATTCAAGTTGGAGAAGAAATCTCTTCCAACCACTTTCAACTTCATCAAGTAAATTAATGCTCATTACTAATTTCTTACCAAACAAGATTTATTTTGTGACAATAATTTTGCCCACTATCTATTCAAACATGAGATAAGTTCAATACCTTTACTATAGTTTCAATTACCTGGCCGGAATTATATTGAAGATGCTCCCATACCTGCCGCTGTTTCTTCACTAATCTGTCGCGAAATTCTGCGTCCTTTATGATTTTTTCCACTGATTCCCTCAATTCATCCAGATCATCGGAAGCAAGAACCATATCATTCATCCGATAAACACTGGTAATTTCACCATCCATTTCAACCAGGGTACTCCAGTGCTGTCCTGTATAGTCAAAATATTCTATCACCGGAATCCCCGCGGCAATGGCATCCATGCAGGCACTGGTAGGGAAGCAAATTGTAATGTCGGATAATAACGCAGTATGCAAAACGCTGTTCCGGGCTATTTCAATATCTTCATTCGGATAATTCTCTAAGATTTCCTCTATCTCGGATTCTCCCTGGCGGGGATGCTTTTTAATGAGCAATCTCATATTGTTCCGGCGGGCTATTTCTATAACAGATTCTATATACTTAGCAAAGATCCCTTCCCCGGAAACTTTACGTTTGGGAATGAGGAGATACAATAAAGTCGGCTTACTTTTTTTATCGTCAATCGGAAATGAATTAATCCAGGATGACTCAAATTTAGGATAACCAACCGCCACAATATTTTTCAATCCAGTAAGTTCCCGGAAATATGGAATATTTATCGGACTGCCCAGCAATAGAAAGGCGTCATTTTTTATTTTATTGTATGATAAGCTCCTTTTTATCTGTTGTTGAAAAGCAGAATTCAGCAAATTAAATAAAAAAGTTCCATGGGGAAAAACAACCACCTGAGCAGAGTTAAACTCTCGATAATAAGAAGAAAAATCAACGCCGCTATAATCATGGAAAAGATAGTCAATTGATTCCGGGACTTTCAATCGAAGCAATTCGGAAGAATTAAACATCGCATGGAATCTCCCCCTTACAATTGAACCAATCTTGCGGATAAACCGATAATACCCTAGTTTATGGGAACGATTGATTTTTATTAATTCGGCAAACTGACGCTTAAATCCAAGCTTCCTTTTTATGTTCCAGGGGGTATAAATATCTACGGAAATTTTGGTTAACCGGGAATATAAATCCTCGTATTCTTTAACATCTTTCAGTATCTGCATGGAGGAAAAATATACCCAGATTTTAACATCACGGCAGCTTTTCAAGACTTCCATTACAGGTAATATCCAGTCAACTTCTCCCCAGGAATTATTAACTATCAAAAGAATATTGGTAGATTTCATCATTTGCTTTTACGAAAATTTATTTAGTTGTTTTACAGGTATAAGCTTTCAGGCTGTTAACCGCCATAAATTCTCTCAGGATTCTTTCGTTTTCAGAATAATATTCCAAAGCACTCCAATCCCTCATCGCAAGTATTGATATATGTCCGGATTGATCAAAAACATCAGTCGGAACACAATGCTGCCCAGTACCGTCAAAGCCAATATTTTCTATTAACGATTCTCGCGGGTATACACAATAAGTTGAAGAAAGAAAATGCTCCAATATCCAGTTAATAGTCCAGATATCCCTTTTCCCATTAAGGTAATCTTCATCCTGACATAAGAGGGATAAATCCGGAGCAAATGATGAAATCTCCATATCTTTTTCTTTACTTCGTTCGACGACTTCTCTTAAATCAGGATTAAAACTTTTCCATCTATCCGCCCATGTAGCCCAACCCCAGGGACAAAATCTCTTGAGCAACAATAGCTCTTCATTATTGCCCCATTTAAAATCACAAGAAGGATACCGATAACCACAGATAGATCTTATTCTCTTATCCTCCCTGAAATAATTCAGACCATTTATAAAATAATTAATCCCGGAAGGTCTAATAACACAATCGTCTTCCAGGAAAATAATACCGTCGTAATTTTTCAGGGTCTTACTAACCGCATGAATGACCGAGCCGGCAACACCTAACCGTCGGGTATTTTGTATCAGTTCAACTCCTAACTCATTGTGCTTTTCAAGATAATCAAGAATAATTTCCTGTTGATTTATTGAATAAGTGTCCGCGGCACGGTCCATGTAGACGAGACAGGAATATATCCCATTCTGGACCAAGCTTTCAAAGACCTTAATACTGTGAACCGGTCTATTATATAATAAAACAACTACGGCTACTTCCATGAATTCCTCATTAATATTGTATGAACGAAAACATCCAAATACGGATTGTCATTTATTTCGATGTATTATTTTTGCCTCAACCATTTGTTTGGCAATATAATTAGCAGCTAAAATTGATCCTTTGTTTGAATAATGAATAATATCGTAATAATATTTTTGGTCTTTTGGGATTGCTTTATATAAATCAATTAATTTTTTAATTTTAATCGCCATGAAACTAATTCGAAATTAAATATATTTCTTTTATATCTCCAATTTCTCCCAATTTGTTATAGACAGTATCTAAGTACTCGACAAAACCAGATAAACCGGATATACCAAGACTATCCTTTATCAGATATTTTCTAATCAAATCGCCGCCTGAACCTTTAATAAATTCGATTGATGCCCGGCGATTACTGATATTCCCGACTCCTCTCGAAAATTGTAATGTTAAACCTGATAATTGTAATACTTCTTTCGGCAAAGACAGCGTTGAGATTCCAAATCCGAATAAGATGCAATATGTCCCCGGTGATAAAATCTTATCATTAGCCCAAAGCCAGCTGGAATCGCCGGAAGAAAAATCCAGAAATAAATCGCATTTCCTTCCTCCAAAATGTTTTCTTGCTAAACTACTAATGTTTTGAATAGCCTCCTCCCGTTTTCTTCCAGGATAACCTGATGGTACTCTCTTCCCAGAAGAAAGATCATCAGAATAAGTAGGGATTACTGCGGAGGCAATTCTGTCAGGATCAACAGAACGGATAATCCGGTTACGCTCATTATTAATATCAACAGCAAATATTTTTAGTTTCGGGTTCCTGGAAATAAGCAGTAACGCCGCAAGAAATCCGGAGCGGCCAGCTCCAACCAGAATAACTCTCTTTTTTAAAAAAATAGCGGGATTCCTGGTTAAAGCATTACGAACATCGGCCACCAAGAAAGAAAACATAAAAGGAAGGAGCTGATCCATAGTTGGCCGTTCTTCTTCCCGAAAACAGATCTCCCAGGAATATTCGGGAAGGATTGCGTATTGGGCAAAAGTTCCATCATTGGCTCCTTTGCCATGCCCGATAATCGTACCCTCTCCATAATCACACTCTACATATCTATGTAGTCTGCGGCAAGAATAGCAATTTTTATGAGAACAGGGGGAGTGGCCAAAGATAGCGACATAATCGCCGATCTTCACATTATCACGCTTCGTAGAGACCGCAATTATCTGTCCGACTCCCCCATTTCCAAATACAAAATATCCATCCCGTATAAATTCATCTATCCGAGGATGAATTGCTCGTGGATGAGTTGCAAGCCAGAAACTACCGTGGGCGGGAATAGCAATTATCTTTACCAGAATTTCTCCCGGCAACAAAGCCCGGATGGCGGTTTCCTCAACAGTTGTTACCAAACTATTCCGCTTTTTGTCCCTCCAGCGGGTAACAAGCTGAATATTTTTTGACGGCCAGAAACTTTGATTATTTTTCATAAATCCCGATGACTTTCGTCAGATTTTAGACATAAACTTCTGCTGATAAATCATCCGGGCAAGAAACAAATCTTCAGGAGAATCCACATCTATAGAGCGCCATTTAGGCATCTCGACAAAGCCGATCTTACCTCCTAAACGACAGCCCGTATCAAATAATAGCTTACGCTTCATTACATAAATCGCTTTATTTTCTATCCACTGATTCCAGACTTCTTTCTGCCGGGGCATTCTTTTTTCCGGGGCGTAATTAACTGGAGAGACTATATCCTCCTTTCTTTTCCATATATAACTTGTATCAAAACATAGAGATAACGCTGAATCATAGCCCTGTTTTTGAACCAAACTCACTGCTTTATCTATCGATTCCACATCTCGGAGTGGAGCGGTTGGATATAAAAGAACGAGTATCTCAACTTTAGATTCATTTTGCTCTTCCCATTGTCTGACTGTGGCTATCAATAAAGGATCAACTCTGGATGTATCGGCAGCATACTTTTTGGGTCGGATGAGAACTTCAGCACCAAATGATTTGGATACTTCTTGAATTTCTTTATCCTCAGAAGTGACCACTACCGTATCAATTGTTTTCGCTTTCAGTGCATGACCAATAGAATGAGCTACCAGAGGCTTGAGCCCAATGATCTCTAAGTTTTTTCTGGGAATTCCTTTTGACCCGCCTCGAGCTGGTATTACCGCAAGTACAATTGGCTGAATCTCATTCATAACTGTTAATTCTCCTCTTTAATCTAATGATGCTATCCCTAACTTTCGGGCCATTATATTCATTATTTCGAGTTGATTTTCCGTAAATGGGATACCTTTTTCAGATCTAAACGCCTGTTGTCGTTTCTCCGGATCACCAGGTATCTGTACCGGCTGATTATTATTCCGGGGCTTTGCTCTACGAATTCTATCTGCCAATTTCTGGAGTCGCGTCTTAAAAACAACCGGATCCTGGAAAGAGGCGATCCGTATAGCCCCAAAAATATGGCCCAGTCGGCGTTTCTCGGATAATGGATCTCCATACATATTAGAAACCTCCGGACCAGAGGGCATCCCGCTTAAAAGACCGCTAAAAATATCAACCACCATAGCCAAACCAAAACCTTTGTAATCTCCAATCGGCAATAGATATTTCGCTTTAGCAGGTTCAATCGTACCTTCACCCTCTGCATCAACAGCACTGCCCTCGGGCAACGGCAATCCCATTTCATGAAAATACTTGATCTTGTTTCCAGTAAGCACAGAAGTAGCCGCGTCAAAACAAAACGGGGCTTCACCTATCATGGGAGCAGTTACACAAATAGGGTTGCTTCCAAAAAAAGGCTGAAAACTATTAGGAGTGCTTAATTTAGCAGTTGCATGAGTACAGACAAGACCTATCATGTCTTTTTGGCAGGCGTGGAGGGCATAATAAGCCAGCATACCGCAGTGACTGGAATTAAACATAGAAACAAGTCCAATACCTGCATTTTGTGCCAGTAAAATAGCATGGTCCATAGCAATTATCCCCGCGGCAGGTCCAAGGCTGTGATCGGCATCAAATCGTCCAGTGGAGGCAGCGGTTTGATCAAATCTCATATCAGCTCGGAGATTTATCCGCCCGCCTTCAATTTCAGCAATATACTGTGGTAACAAACGAATGCCATGAGAATCAACCCCTTGTAGAGATGCCATGACTAAGCCCCTCGCAGTCAACTCAGCTCCTTCACGTTCCACTCCGACAGATGAGAAAGCGTCCAACGCAAACTGGCTGACCCTTTCCACATTAATAAATGTGATCCTGGTCCGCATAATTATTCATTCCTGTTTTTCAATAACCCAATCCAGCTTGGGACGAATGATTCCGGAGCGCTTGGTCCAGGTCGTTGATCCGGCACCACCGGTATCTTCCAGGTTGAATGTGAGAATATTTTCCGTACGGGCATACTGTTTTATCCCGAATTGAGCCGCATAAACTCTAAGCACATAGCGTGAAGAATTAAAGTAATTGCCCGGAATACGACATTTACTTACATAAAAACCGGGGTTCCTACTACCACTGTATTTTTCTTGATCGGAATCATACGACTGAAACACCAGTATCCCCTCTACGGTGTAAATAAAAATTCCAATACTGCAATGTGGCAACGGTTTGAAGATCCGATACTCAACTTCCACAAAAAAATGATGGCGTATATCCAAAATAGAGGTGATTTTCCCGTCTTTATTTACGATTCGAACCGCATTAAGTTGCAACTCATCAATCCCGGTATCGGCAAACCCATTTTTCCATATGTGCCATCCCTCTCGGTTCGCGTGACTCAGCAAATACTCCGAAATAACATGGTTGGTATCTCCCTGCTTTACTATCTGCCCATGGTCCAGCAAAATTGCCCGGTCGCAGAGACGGGCCACCGAGCTTAAATTGTGACTAACAAAAAGAACTGTTCTCCCTGCTTTAGCTACGGAACTCATCTTCCCCAGGCACTTCTTCTGGAATTCCGCGTCCCCCACCGCTAAAACTTCATCAATAAGGAGTACCTCCGGTTCCAGGTGGGCGGCTACTGCAAATGCCAGACGAACATACATACCACTGGAATAACGTTTAACAGGAGTATCGATAAATTTATCGATACCGGAAAAATCTATGATCTCATCAAATTTATTATTTATATCTTCACGGGTCATCCCCAGGATAGATCCATTAAGGTAAATGTTTTCACGTCCGGTCATTTCGGGATGGAAACCTGCTCCCACTGCCAGGAGACATCCAACCCGTCCTCTGATTTCAGACTTTCCCTCCGTAGGAGACGTAATTCGGGAAAGTATTTTTAAAAGTGTTGTCTTTCCGGAACCATTTTTGCCGATAATTCCTAAAACCTGCCCTCTTTTCACCTCAAATGAAATATTTTTTAAAGCCCAGATTATTTCTTCTTCCGACGGATTCTTCCCCATACTCATCAACTGCTTTAAGGGAGCTATAAGACTCCCCACAAGGACGTCCCGGAATTGTTGGTGTTTGTCCTGTCGGGAGCCAATGCGATATTTCTTGCCTAGATTCTCTACTTTGATAACTGTGTCATTCATGGCTCTTTGAAATATTTACAATGTTTTAAAGTATGGGGGGTGTTGGGTATGGGGGTATGGGGGTATGGGGGTGTCGGGGTAGGCTCGGACTCCCACACTCCGATACCCCCTTACCCCGATACGCCTTCACAACCGGCACCACCTGTCCGCGTCTCTAATCATGGTTATAATTTGAGAAATTACTTTCTCGTATCTACTGTCAAAATCAATATACATTTCTTCTTTCATATACAAAAGTTTAAGCGAGACATCCAGCCAGCATTGCATCTCGGCAGCTTCTGTTTCCGAATCACTCAATTTTGCTCGGAATGCAGCCTTGTATCTACGTTTGCGCCAATTTTCAGAGATGTTGGAGCATACAGACCTCGAAGCTCGTCTCATCTGGTCAGCCAATGAATATTTTTCCTCTTTCGGTAAAGTTTTACAAAACTGATGTATCTCAACAGCGAGTTGGAGGGCGTTTTGGTAAACGTCTAATTCACGAAATGATTTGGCAAAATTGGTCATAATTATTTCTTTTTCAAAGTATATGGTGGTTCTGGGTATGGGAGTTTCTGGGTATGGGGGTAGGGGCGTATGGGGGTATCGGGGTGTGCTTGGACTCCGTTACCCCGTTACGCCCATACCCCGATACTCCCTTACTCCGATACGCCGATACGCCCTTACTCCGATACTCACTTACTCTGATACTCCCCTACCCCCACACTCCCATACGCAGATGTGATTTTAGATCACATCTGCGAACCCCCTCTCCATTCTCCGGAAATAAAAAAGTCCTGAAACAAGGGTCAGGGCGATAATAACTACTGATGCGGCCATCATAGTCCCGGATGGTTGCCCTTGCCCAAGCAAAGCCCATCGGAATCCTTGAACGATACCAGCCATAGGGTTAAGTCCATAGATAAACTTCCATTTCTCCGGAACTGAGCTGCTTGAATACGCCACCGGCGAAGCAAACATCCAGATTTGAACGAGAAACGGTACCGCATAGCGAATGTCTCTATATTTGACATTCATGGCACAAAGCCAGCTCCCCATTCCGAAGGCCAGAGCACAGGCTAAGAATAGAAAAACAGGCAAGTATAAGATAGTAAGGTGGATAGAAATTCCATAGTAAAAAAACATGCCAATTAAAACTAAGAACGAGATAGCAAAGTCAATTAAGCCTGATAATGTACTGGAGATCGGCATAATCAAACGAGGGAAATAAATCTTGGTTACAAGGTTGGTGTTCATGATCAAACTCTCTGTCGATCGCCTTAATGCACCGGCAAAATAAGTCCAGACAACCAATGCGCTATAAGAAAAAATCGGATATGGAAGGCCATCAGTTGGTACCTTTGCAATTTTCCCGAATACGACGGATAGAACAATCATTGTAAAAAATGGTTGAATGATTGCCCAGAGTGCTCCCATTAAGGTTTGTTTATATCTGACCGTTATATCCCGCCAGATTAAGAAGCCCAGCAGTTCGCGGTATTTCCAGAGTTCGCGAAAGTTTATAGATATCCAACCGCACTGGGGTTTGATTATGGTAATTTCAGGCATAGGACAGTTGACGGAAAAGAAAGTTGACCCCATTAGATAGGCTTCGCTATCTAACGGGGCAGACGGTTGACGGTGAAAGACAGTTGACAGTTGACAGTTGACAGTTGACGGTTGACGGTAAAAAATTTAAATCGTTAGAATATATAGCATCCCTGCGTTTACAGGATCATGATTCTAATTGAATCACTTTTAACAATTGTATTATCGGCGTCGTCTTGGAAATATCCTGCCAGTTCCTCGCTGAAAAAATTAAAATACTATAATCCCGGTAATCTAAAAAGCAGGGAGAATTTCTTTTGGGCGTCGTCGATCAGCTTAAGTCTCTCGTCATATAAATTAGCGGTTTCTCTATCATCACCGTTTAACTTTTCCGGGTTGCCTTCCAGTAGTTTTCTCGATTCATCAATGGTAACCACTGATGAGTTCAGCTTTCTCCGGAGGAAAGGAATAATCCCTGTTTTTATAATTCTCATAAAATCTATCTCCGCCTCATAGAAGTCTTTCCGACTTCCCCTCACCCAGACTTGCTTTACCGCCCCCCACTTTTCCAATTCGCGGACATTAGTGCTGATACTTCCCTTGCTGACTTTAAGTTCATCGGCCATATCGTCAAGTGACATCGGAGCCGGGCTAAAAAAAAGCAAAGCATAAAGCTGGCCGATTATCCGGCCCAGACCAAAACCTTGAGTAGTCCGGCCGGCGGCTTCGATGATATTATCGCGGGCTTTGATTAAATTCTTATCCATAAAATTTCTATGTCTATGAAAGATTCATTCAGTATGGACTAAATATACTTAACACAACCCCGGTTGTCAAGAATGATTTTTATTGAGGTATGAGGTGCGCGGTCGGCGATACGTCGCACAGGGTAGAGAGCAAAAGGCACAGGAAAAACGGCCCTATATCCTACAGCTATATGCTCTTTTCCGGTTAAACCTCAAATCTCCTGGCAGGGATGAATCCCTGCGCTACGAGATTTGCGTTACGAGCCTGCGGGGCTTACTTGATAGACCCGGATTTCATCGCCGGGGGTGCTTTCGTCCGGAGTGAAGACTTTTATCAACTGCCCCTCCTCTTCCAGCCAGCGATAAAAGTTTACCCTGGCGGCGTAATGCTCGGGATACCTCTGCCGCGTGATCTCCCGCTCATAAACCGCTTTATTCCCCGAGCAGGTTACTATGTACTGGTACCCTGCATCAATCAACCCTTGGATATCGATGACTTCCCTAACTGAAAGGGTACTGGTGTAAAACCTGGGAGATGGCGGGTTCTGAATAAAATACTTCAGAGCGAACGAAGGCTGACCCTGTTCCAACCTTTCCCGGAGAAGCCCCTGCAATTCTTTGTCGCTCAAATTATAGATCCAGTAGTCGATCACGGGAGTCAATTTCAAGTCCGGTCCGCGATAACCCATACTTTCAACAGCAATCCTGGTCCCACCGGGAAAAGTCCGGAAAATCCACTCCTGGGCCAGGTCCTTGGTCGTCTGTTGACGATTCCGTTGATTCCGGGCGTTAACCATACTGAGGGCCGGGATGGTGAGGATGACAGCAATGCCCAAACATACCGCGGTTTGAAAACGCCCCGGCAACTTAAGCCGCTTGCTCTCCGATACCAGAACATCGGCTGTAATGAGAAACAACGCTGGAAATATCGGAAAAAGATACCGGGCCGCGGCGATTGAACCCCGGCCCATAACCAGCAAATACAAGATAACGCAGAGGACAAGGGCAAGATAATTTTTTCTTTTATACTTTAACAAGGCAATAATCATCGCCAGGGCGGAGAAAATATATAGAGGAAAACTTAACGCCTGGGCTAATCCTGTGGTTAAGTAGTATCTGAAAGCATCAGCTACATCAGCGCCAAGATATAATTTTCCTTCAGCGGTTCCGGCCACTAAGTTTGATATGTGGCCCCTTAAATATTGATGAAAGTTCACGAACATTTGAGGAGCGGATACTGCATAGGCAAGGAGGGCAGCTATTATAAATACCCATAAGCCGATGCCAAAAAGAACATTTTGGAATCTGATTAAGGGCCGTGGCCGATTGGGTTTACTGGGATCTCCGGACAGGAAACAGCCACCAGTCTGTCTCTCCTGTATGTAAAAATAAGCTAGCGGAATCAGGATAATAAATACATATATCCGTATGGAAAGGGCGGCGCCGAAACAAAGGCCGGAAAGAAAATACAACACATTTTTTCTCCCGCTCTCAATTGCCACGCAGATGAAATACATCGACGCAATAATCATAAAGAGACAGAGAGCCTGGCCGCGGGCTATTTGCGAAATCTCGACCGCGACGGGACTGACCGCAAGGAAAATGGCGGCGATCAGACCCGTCATTCTTGAGAATATCTTTTGACCAAGCAGGTAAAGGAGCAGAACGCCGGCCGCACCGGCAACCGATTCGAAGAAACGTCCCATATAGTAAAATATGTGCATCTGGGAAAAATAGGTTCCCATAAAATCGTATGGACTGCTAAAGAGCCCGCCGATCCAGCCCAGGACATATAAAACGCCATAGAACGTAAACAGCGCGATGCGATGAAAATTCCCCGGGAGTTGCCCGCTCGCCAACCCCAGGGAATTGTAAACGTGATAGTGTTCGTCGCCATAGGAGTGATAATTGATCCCGTGGACTCGGAGAAAAAAGGCCCCAATAACCAAAATAATTACAAAAAATGCAGTCAAGCTGATTTTCATTTACCCAAGCCAGTTATCCGATGGCAGCAACCGCCTATTCTTCAGCCAATCCATCACCAGTGTAGTAATGTTGTTCTTCGTCGCCAGACCCGGCACCGATCAGAAAACCGCCGCAGGAGGATTATCGGATCATTGGGAAATATTGCGGATGCGCCCTTAAATTCTCCATCCACAACATTTGACAATATTTAAGTGAAAATAGCGATAGATGGCTAATCCGGCAATCGCAGCGCCGATAATAAATGCTGTCAAAGTGGCGTACGCCGCACCGGAGATGGAGTATAATGGGATAAAGAGTTTGTTCAACCCCACCGCTACCCCAAAAACAATCACCGAACAAACCATAGCAGTTTTCTGCTTCTCGATTGCGGTAAGGATGATATATAGAATATACGCTATACCGACAAATACTTCAGCTATGCCTAAAATTTTCAACGGAGCCGCGGCGGGAAGATATTTTTCCCCAAAAAGAAGACTCACAATCGGGTTACTGAAAATTAAGATCCCGGCAGTCAAGGGTATAATAAATATAGATAAATAGAGAAAGACTATTTTTATATTTCGGGTTAAGCCGGCAATATCTCCACGCGCGAAAGAACCGGCGACAAGTGGGAAAAGCGCGGTTCCGAGAGATATGGAAAAGAGATGGGAGATTCGACTGATCTGGTTCCCGACATTATAGTAAGCGGTCAAATCATTTTGTCCCAGCATTGATTTCACGTATAACAGGCTGATGGTTTTGGTTCCCTCGAAAGAAAAAGTAAAGATGGTAAGGGGGACAGCGAATTTCAATAATTTCAACATAGAGAACTTATTTAGAGCAGCCGGAGACTTTTTAACCAGAATGAACCCTACCGCAATGGATGAATACGCCCCCAGAGCAAACCCGGATATCGCGCCGTATATCCTTAACCCCAAAATAACCAGCGCTATAATTGCAAACAACTTGCCGATCGAATATATGATAGCGATCAGCGACTGCCGGTTATACTTCTTCAATCCGTTAAAATAACCAATGAAGACAGGATAAAGAAAATACGGAGGGATGATCAGGGCACTCAATCTCAAATAGGGAAGGAGCGAACGGTCATTAAGAACGCCCGCGATCGGAGAGGCCATAATAAAGTAGAGAGTTCCCACCAAAACGGCGATTAAACCATTCAGTCTAAGTCCGCTTTGCCTTACTGCCGAGGACTGCCGGGGATTTTCGGCGACATATTTGCTGGTCGCTCCCTGGGTGCCGACAACAGTAAGCAATGTCAACAGTGATATAATGGAAATAATTACCGCGTAAATCCCGTAATCATCGGGGCCCAGCGTCCGGGCAATATATATGTTAATCCCGTATCCGGATAGAAGGGCGATCATCTGGGCGAAAAAGAGCGATGCTGTCCCAAATATCAGTAGTTTGCTCATTAACTTCCTGAACTCGATACTGTTACCCGCATTGCTGCTCGCTGACAAGCGGGAGATACACATCCATAATCCCGGATATTCGCTAAATATTGGCTCGATGGTATTTCATCTGCTCTCGCGCATAACAGCCCGGTAGATTTCTTCGAGCTGTCCGGTGATTTTTTGAGAACCGCAGTTAAGGCGGACAAATTCTCTTCCCCTGGCTCCCATTTCTTCCTGAAGCTTTACATTTCCTAACAAAGTTACTATTCTGTCGGCCAAGGCCCGGGCGTCACCCGGCGGCACGAGAAAGCCACTTTCCCCGTCTTTGATCAATTCGGGTAGAGCTCCGTGGTTGGTACCGACAACTGGTTTTCTCATAGCCATAGCTTCGGCCGCTGTCCTGCCGAAAGTCTCGAACCCAATCGAAGGAACCACGACAACATCGCAGTTTTTATATGCATCCATCAAACGGGAGCGATCCAAACTGCCCAGAAAACTTACATCCTGGGACAGCCCAAACGTATCGGCCAGTTTATCGTAATCGTTTTTAATCGGGCCTGCTATAAGCAATTTACATCGATACCGGGGGAGAATAATTTTCATTGCCCTGAGGAGAACATCAATCCCCTTCCAACCCACCATTCGACCGGCGTAAAGTATATTCCCGGTCCCATAGCGAATATCTCTTTCCTCGAACCACTCATCTTCGATCGGGTTGTAAACCACCTCTGTTCTTTTCCCGGTATGCTTGTTTATCAATTTGGCCAAAAATTTGCTGACGGCAATAACGTGGGATAACCTTTTAAAATGAGCCCGACGAATCCGGTAATTGCGCATATATACAAACTTATGAAAAGGGCGCAGGAACCGATTCTGTTCACCCACCGGGATGCAATGACGAAGATTCCCAGAATTGCATCCGGAACAAATACTGTAATCCCGCAGCTGATACCTGAAACCCTGACCGCAAAGAGGCCAGAATCCGTTCAGGGTAACTACCGCTTTTTCCCGCAGACTTTCTTCGAGAGCCAGGGGAAGGGAAGTGCAGATCTCCTGCCCGTGGAAAATGTCGTAATCCCCAGAGATTTTCCGCAAATAATCGGCAGTGCGCCGGGCAAAGTATAGTTCATTTAAAGTAAACAGCCGGGGGTGAACATCCAGGGTCTTGAGATTAATTAAACGCAGTTCCCTTTCGTCGATGTTCTTGCGATCGAATCTGCGCGTAAAAATGGTGACTTCGTGCCCGATTTTTTCGAGGCCGCGGGCCCAGTTAAAAACGTTGGCGGCAATGCCGCCAACCGAACGGGAGAGGGAAGCCTCGCTAAGAAAAGCTATTCTCATTTTTCAGAAACTTTCAATAATGCGGATAAAATATTCAGCCACATCAGTTTTATCCACTAACATTGTATCTCTTTTTACGGCCCAGGCATTTTTCAGGTTTTTCAATTTCAAAAGCCATTTAACTAAAGAAAGGCATTTTTCCTCCTGGTCGTGGCGGAAATTGAAAAGCAATCCATATTTTTCTTCCAGTTCCTTCAGATAGTAAAGGGTGCCCCGGTAGGTCAACATAAATATCGCCGGCGTCCCCAAGACCGCAGCCTCGGAGGCCATTGTCCCGCTGTCTCCGGCGTAGATATCAGCGTAATAAAGAGCGCTGTGAATTCGGCCCGGGCTTAAGTCAAGCCGGTACTTTTTCCATTCTTCCGGCAAAGCGCCTTCGGATGAGATAAATACCCTTCCCCGCGTTTCCAGCAATTCAATCATCCGATGCTTCAGCTCCCGGCTCATTCCCTTGCGTCGCGCGTCGTGGCAGGACTGAAGGCTGGTAAACCGGAGGATGAAATACCTCTCCCCTTCCCGCAGGCCGAGCGAGTCGCGAACGGATGGATCCGGAGTAAAATTGTCCGGGTGAAGATAGGCAAGTTCCTTGTAGCCCGGATATTTATTATGGCCGGAACCGTAATCTTCGTTTTGGCAGTCCGGGGTCAACACCCTGGTAGCGAAGGGCACCATCAATCGATGAAGCAATCCGGCCGATTTCCCATTGTCATTTTGCAATATCGACGGCACCCGGAGGAATTTCGCCGCGTGGACTCCTGCTATGCTCGCGGTCAAAACCAAATCGGGTTGAAATTTCCTCCCCTCTTTCCAGATCCTGTAGTCTCTGATCAACAACTCTTTAAACAGGTTGAGTTTCCCCGGTTTGAATTTGCTGATTACTATGTTATCGATGCCGTATTCTTGCAGTAATTCGGCGGTGGATTCGCGTTCGCGGCCTAAAACCAGGATTTGATGCCCCCTGTCCTCCAAACCCGCGATAATATTTTTAAAGAATTGAACACAGGTCTGCTGGGCGATTTCGACCAGAATTTTCATATGATCAAAAAATAGTTTTATGCTACCTGCATGATAAAATTGTAAATTCGCTCATACGATCGGCCGTCTTCATATTCATGAAATATATTTTTAATAAGGGATCTTTTTCCCGCATCTTTCTCCGGATGCAGGGTATATTCCCGCATCGCCTCAATTAAATCTCGGGTAGTGGAAACCTTTGGCCCGGGGGTAATAAAATCATAGTTGTACAATAACCCGGTTTCGATTTCAAATTCTTGAAGATCGTAGGGCACGAATACAATAGGTCTATCCAGAAGAAGATAATCAATCCATATCCCCGAGTAATCACTGATTAGAATATCCACAAAAGGCAGAAGCTCCTGGACGTCCTCGAATACGGCTTTGGAACCATCGATTATTCGGTCTCCGATAAAAGATTGGCAGTCTACTTCCCCTAAAAAGCTTCTTTCGTAGCGATGACCCCTTAAGAGCAGATAGGCATCATTTTTCTCCAGAAATTCATTGATCGCCTTATAAGAAAAATCAGCAAACGGGAAAAATCTAACTACGCTATTCTGACGCCAGGTCGGGGCGTATAATATTATTCTTTTTTGTAAGAAGGGAAACCGGTCGAGGATTGCAGTTGAAGGTGCCCTTTTATGTTCGATCAGGTAATCGTTCCGCGGGTACCCGGTAATCAATACCCGATCAATCGGCAAGCCGACACAGAGCGCGGTGGCGATCCGATCAATAGTTGAACTGCATAACCAGTAAGAATACATCGAAAAATAAAAATACTTCACCAGCCAGGGAGGATACTTAGCCCAGCGCGGCTTTAAAAGACATATGCGTTTCATCGGTATGCCGTGCCACAGCTGCACGGTGATAGTCCTTTTTGAAAACAAGACAAAAGGTATATCGCTAGCATCCGACAAGTAGAAAACTATTCGCGCGCGGAGTACTGTCAAGAGGCCGGCCAGCGACCACTGGTATATTATCCGGCCGCGAGCCGACTGCATATTTTTAATTTTATTTAATAATATTTTACTCGCAGTAATCCAGGTAATCTTAAATTCTTCACTATAGTAATCGCAGAATTTTTCAAACAAATACCTGGTATTATCCGTGTAACTGACTCCCTTTAAGCCGGAAAATACAAGAAGCCTTTTATCCTTCGGCCAAAAGTAACCCAGCAATTTGAAGAATCTTTGGGAGAGGAAATAGACGACGAGGTATATAAATGTTTTCAGGTTACGCATAGCGGACAAACCCACAATATACAACATTTATTACTAAGGAGAGCAAGATATAGGGTGCATTCTCAATAGTAGTCATTGCGAACGAAGTGAAGCAATCTTCTGGCAATAATTGATTGAGATTGCTTCGTCGCTTCGTTCCTCGCAATGGGCTTAAAGGTTTAAATGTGTTGGTAAATAGACTGATTATGAAAGCGACAATACCACTTTAAGTAAGATTTTTTATGCTCGTCAGATAATCCTCTATGCCTGTGATAATCAGCTTTCAACCTGGAGAAGAAACTCTCTAGCTTATTTGTTGTAGAGTCGAGATGGGGGTTACCCAGATAGTAAAACATATCAGGAAGTCCATTCTCGATTAGAGCCATAGCTTTCTTGAGATCCTTATAAGCAACGATGGATCTGGGTAGTGATTGAACGAAGTCCTGGTGTTTGTCTGACCACTGCTCGTAGTGCCTGATAAAGTCATTTCGTTCTTTGACAGTAGTGATATCGCATATGCCGGCCAATAACTTTCGCAGCTCGCGTCCGGCCTCAGTCTTTGGGTAAGTCCGGAGCCAGCGCATGCCTTCGCGTTGGATATGGTAAAGGCAGCGTTGAATTTTGATTCGAGGCCATACTTCCTTAAAGGCCCGAATAACTGCACGATGCCCATCCATAATAACAAATTCAGGGCTCAGTCCTTGCTCTTTGAGTTCCTTAAATCGCGGGTATGTGTCCTTATGGCTTTCTTTAACAATAGAGTCACCCAGGATGATTTCCTGGGATATAGCGTCCATCATGATGATGAAACAGTCTTTCTTATGAAAGTACGTCCCATCAAAGATAAGGTGCTTATACCGAGAGTAGTCAAACTTATCCTTGGGTTGTTGTTGAAGCCAATAGTTCTTAATCAGTTTGAGCTTAAATTCGCTATGACCGGATATTCTGGCAAGTTGTCTGATCGAATAACTTTCTTTGACCCATAATCTGAACCATTGCTGTTCCTGGCGTCTTTTGGTGTCGGCTCGATTCCAAACATATGTTTTGCCACATTCGTTACAATAAAAACGCTGTTTACCGGACTTGGTTTTGCCGAAGAATTGTATGCGGAAAGACATACAGTAGGGGCACTTTTTTGTGCAGCATTTCTAACTCCTTTATCAAAAGGGTTTGATAAAATGCCCCTATATATAACTTATCCTGTTGATTTTAAATAGCTTGTATATTTGAAGACCAACACTTTTTAACCTTTATGCACGCAATGACAAGCAATGTATATTAGGCTCTCCTTAATAACGCGGCGACTTGGTTTGGTCGGGAGAAGAACGGGATATTTTTATCTCGAGATCTTTATTTTGCTTCTGGATTTTAAAAATCTCCTTGCGGAGGGAGCCGATATAATTCGCGATAAACCCCAGGGTCAATATCTGGATACCGGCCAGGATAAAAATTATCGTGAGGGTCACCAATGGGCGGTTGGGGGTCAGGGCGCCTCTGTACCTTAATATCGCGATATGAACTCCAAATCCAATGCCCAGAAGAAGCAAAACGAGACCGACAACACCAAACAGCATCATCGGTTTTTCGTAAAAGGAAAAATTAAGATGGCTGCGGATCAGGCTGCCGGCCCGGAAGCCGGTTTTTTTCTGCTCGGCCCGCGACTCCTGCCCCTTCCAGCTTAAGATCTCGGGCATCTCCACCACTTTAAATCCAGTGGCCAGGGCCTTGGAGACGATTTCCAGGTGAATCTCTTTCCCGTCGGATTCCAGGAGCAGGGAATCCAGCACCTCTTTCCGGTAGCCCCGGGTCATACCGCTGACCATAGTCAGGCGGCCGGGCACCGCCCAGGTCAATATCTTATTGCCGAACTTGCTTAAGAACGCCCGCTTCCAGGGGACGCTATCCAGTTTCCCTCCTTTCAGGTAAGGTGAGGCTATAACCATATCAACTTCGCATTCTTTCAGTTTGGCATAAAGCTTGTTAATAATTTCTGTTCCCCAGTTAAGGTCCGACTCGGTGGTGATCACGTACTTCCCCCGGGCCATCTCAAAACCCTTTCTCAGGGCATATCCCCTGCCCCGGTTAACCGGGTAGCTTAGCAAACGCAGGTGAGGTTCTTTTTCAATAAGGGCCTGAATGCGTTCATAAGTATCGTCGGTGCTTCCATCATCAACCAGGATCAACTCCCATCCGGTCTCCAGTCGTTGCAGCGCCCGCAAGATTTTCCCCGCGTTTTCCACGATCCAGGGTCCTTCATTATACATTGGCGCGATAACGGAGATCTCAATGCCGGATATAGTATTGTTCATTGGTCCACCTAAGTTTGGTTGATAGTACTTTGTTAGTTGACTTTTTGACAGCGCAGTATTATCTGGGCTTCATCTCTTGTTTCAAACGCTCGGTCAGAATAATGTTTTTCAATTGAAGAACGCAGGCGGCGATGATCCAAAATGGAAACATTAATTCCTCGGCGTCAAAACGGTTACCGGTTAAATTGGCAAAAATAACGGCGGAGATCGAAGCGAGGAAACCCAATGTCATTCCCTTCAGCATCGGATCACTTTCTCGCTTAAAAACATAAATTGCTACTTTAAATAAAAATAATAACATAAAAAAAATGGCGGCGACGGTCAGCAACCCCATCTCACAGAGCATCTGAAGCCAGATGTTGTGGGCACTGGCCCGTCGCAGGTCCGGGTTATAATCACCAATCCGATAGGGAAATACCCCCCAGCCGGAGCCAAACCAGATGTTTTCCTTGGCCAGTTCCAATCCAGATTGCAAAAGTAACCAGCGGGTCCGAATGCTGATCGCCTTCGACTCGGAAAGAATAGTTCCGGGTCCCGGTACGGTATAGATCGCCTCTTCAACAACCCCGGGCTGCACTGCCGCCCCTACGCGCGAACGAACGGTGTCAGGAAGCAGATAATCAGGAAAAATAATTACCAGGCAAATACCAAAGATAAACAAAAGAAAAGTAAACTTGCTCCGGAAAAAGCTAATAGTCGGAAGGGCGGCAACCAGGGCTAACCAGGCACCCCGGGAATTGGTGGGGATAATAATCCGCAAGCCTAATAATGATGGGAAGATAAGGCATTTGGCAGAATTTTTTCGAAAATGCGTAAGAAATGGACCGATGAGGAAACCCAGATAATAGGCAATGAAAGAACCATAAAAATTAGGGTGACCGCTGAACCCGGTCAGGCGACGTTTAAAGTCCGAGTAAGTACCGAATCCGAGATAAACCCACTGCAAAACGCCGAAAAAGATGTTGGCAATAACGGTCAGCATAAGAATGGCAAAGATAATTTTGATGATATCGCGGCTTTTGACCATCTTGTAAAACAGGTAAAAGACGACAATCGGATCCAGCCAGCGCTTAACCGGGAAGATAAAAGCCATCAGGTAGTGGATGCCGTGATATAGGCTTCCTTTAACGTAAGCCATTAATGTTAAAACTATATATGCTCCCAGAAGGGCCATCACCACTCGCGATGTGGAGTAATACCGCTCGGTGTTTTGCTTTTTTGAGAGAAAGAGAGAAACAAAGAGGGAGAACACAACTATGTTGGTCAGGTTAAACGCCTTCATTAACCCTCCAAAAGTACCGGGCAGAAGGAGGTTGAAGGGGAGATAGGTCGCGGCAACGATCAGAAGGATATTGGGATCGAACATCATCCCGTTGATGATGGAGGGTACCCCCACTCCACCGATAAACAGGTAGGTAATAACCGGGATCGAGAGATGCTTGTAACCAATCAGTACGAAGAATAACTGGGCAGCCACTATTGGTATAAGCAGTTTGCGATACTTTATCCCCCGGCATTGCTGATATACGTAACAGAACACCAGGAAGACGCAAATAAGTCCGGCAATTTGATAGAGCCGCATCATAGGACTGTTGACAGTTGACAGTTGACGGTTGACGGTTGACGGCTAAGGACGGGATTTAATTTTCTTGATCAGATTGTTTAGCATATGGCAGATTATTTTTGTCTCTTCGATCCTGGATTCCACTCGTCCTTTGTCTATAAATCCCAGGTCTCTGACCTTAATCAGCCAGTTTTCCGTTTCGTTGGCTTCTCCAAGAGCAATATCGAGAGAATTCAAGAATTTTGCTTTGCTCCGATTGAATGACTCGGCGATGTTAGCGCCAATTGACCCGCTAGATCGAATAATTTGATCGGCGATAATGTTGCCTAACCGGGTTTTGGGGAATTTATCGATCTCTGAAGCAATCACGATGAACAACTTATGCGATCGTTGCCAGACTTCCAGGTCTGTATAATGATTTATCATATTAACCCAGATTCCTAAATCGCCCGGCACATTCCCGGGCTTGCTCAACGGCGGTGTTCATATTGATATATTCGAAGGCAGCGAAGCGGCCGGCGCTCTCGATGCCCTGTGTCCGGAGCCAGGAGAGGACAATATCGGTGTTCTTCCGGTGGTCGAGATCGTAGATGACGTAGGCGTATTTGAAGGTCCGGGAGAGAGCAGTTTTGAGTTTGGAACGGGGAGAAAGACCAAGGCGGTCGAGGTCGTCGACGACCATCTCCGAGATTTCCTCATCAGGGAGATCGAACCGGTCCCCCGGCCGGAAGGTGATCTCCGTCATCAGGGTGTAAGCATCCGGCCGACGGTAATTCTCGCCGAAGAAATCCAAGCGGGTCACCCGATGAAAGGAGATATCAGCCCTGGGGACCATAACCGCCAGGTTATCCCCCAGGTTATGGCGGGCGGTCTGGACGATCGTGATATGGATGGAGTTATATTTCAGTTTCTCTAAGGCGCCGGTTACCACAGGCGGCGCGGGAGGATCGAGTCGGGGGATCAATTCGTGGATCGGGATCGTGGAGACTACCCACTGGAAATCCCTCATCTCCCCGCCGGTGGTTACCCGGAAAGTACCATCGGGGTTGATCTGCAATCTTTCCAGGGGAGAAGAGAGATGAACCTCCAGCCGGTCCCGGGATTTTTTCGCCAGGGCCCGGATGATCGACTCCGTCCCACCCTTGTCCGGGTAGGAAAAATAGAGCTGGTGGAGATAGCCCTCGGTCACCTCCCCCCGGGCCGAGGCGATAATGTCTTCCGGGGGAGGGTTGGGGATCCGTTCCACCATCTGGGTGTCCATAAAGGCGGGTTCGAACTTCCAGATCTTCCGGTTGTATGGCTCGAGGTAGGCCCGGGTGATCCCCTCGCCGAAAGTTTTGTAGAAAAAAGCCGCCATATTATCCGCCGGGTAATCGCGATAAAGGTTGTCGATGAAGGTTTCCAGGCACCAGTCCCGGTCAGCCTCCGGTAGGGCTGAGAGCTCGTTTTCGAATGGGTACTTCACGAACCTTCCCTGGTAGAAAATCTTGTTGGAGCGGTGAAGACGGTTCATCGGGGTCAGGGAGGTCAGGAAATCAAGTATCTCCCTGTCCTTGGAGAAGAAGATGTGGGGGCCGATATCGTGGCAGACCCCGCCTGTCTCGAAGGAGCGGCAGAGGCCACCCAGGCGGTCTTCCTTCTCGAAGATAACCACCTTGCCCCCGTAGAAATGGGCAAAGGCGAGAGCGGAGAGGCCTCCGCCGAGGACGCAGATCGGTTCCTGTTTCATCGGAATTACCGAATGCTTAAGGTATGAAGTTAAAAAAATATCTTACCACTCTTTGGGAAAAAGGGCCACTTTAAGCGAGGCTTATCTAGGGAAATCTTCATCTCCCGGGTTGAGTGGGTTGACCAGGCCAGACGAAAAGTTTTATTTTCCGGGAAAGACTTGGAGAATCGAGGAGGGAGGAAGGGGTCAGGGGGAAAATATAATAGTTTCACCATCAAAGGTAAACCACCTCAACCACGGGAAGACAACGTCGATTTATGTGGATCCAGACATAGATCAATTGGAAAACACCCTGGATTGCATTGCGCAAAATGGCCCTTTTACGAAGCGTTTGATGCGAGGCTCTGAAGGATATAAGGAACCGGGGAGTTGGTGATCACGAAAACCTGGAAAATTACTGAAAAACGGGGTTTTGCGGGGTTTTCCAGAGGAGGGGGGTTCACTATCGTCAAGGCATTAAAACCCCGCCCAGAGGATATTAGGGATTAAAACGGGGTGTCTGGGAGTAGGGGGATGGAGTTTTAGGTGTTTCTCGAAAGAAGAAGGGCAGCCCCCCGCCCCGGGGAGCCACCCTTTCTCTCCTCGAAGAAGCAAACAGTCTACCTCCTCACTGGCACATCTCCAGTCCCACCAAAGTAAACCCTGGTCACCCCCTTGATGGCCCACAGGCCGCTGGTCCCCCGGAAGATCCCCAGGTAGTCCTTCCCATCGCCCTTGTAACCTCCAGGGATGGGGGAGTCCGCGGAAGCCCCGAAGTAAGCCCTGGCCACCCCCTTCAAGGCCCAGAGGCCGGAAGCGGAGCGGAAGATCGCAATGTCGGTAGTTTCATCTCCATCAAAATCCCCGGGGACGGGGAGGTCGGAGAAGGAGCCGAAGTAGGCCCGGGTGATCTGGCGAACGGCCCAGAGGCCAGAGCTTTCCCGGAAGATGGCTATATCGCTGGTCCCGTCGCCGTTGTAGTCGTAAATCCATCCCTCCGGTTTGGCTGGCGCGTCCCAGCGGGCGATGTATTCAGCGCTTGTTCCCCCCCCGCCATGCCCCCGTTATTAACAGACGATTGAATGTGATTGGAGGTGATTGCTGATTATAGCCAATGTCTTTTGATGGAGATAACAGTTTGGCTTATTTACAACACCTTGTTTCGCTCTTCTCCCGCCTCGGCCCCTTTTTCAGCCCACTAATTTACACTTACTACGCTGGCCACAATTTAGTTTGCACCAAGGTATCAATCTTACGCAGCCGCGTAACGAACTGATTTTTCGTGGAAATACCGCTTAACCAAATCTGGAGAACTGCGCCGTTTTGCCAGGTAACTTCGAACCGTTCGCATCATCTGTGGGCGGTTGTGTGGCCGTCGTTTTCCCACTGCGTTACTTTTCACATCCTGGTTAAGCATTTCATCCGGGTTCAAATCCGGGCTGTATCCGGGGAGATAGAACATCTCGATACGGTTAGAATGAATTTCTAACCAACTGCTAACTTTTTTACTGCGATGAACTGGGTGTCTATCCACAATCAGGAATACTTTGCGCTGAGGACATTCTTTCAGCAGTCGGCGCAAAAATTTCAGAAAAACCGGGGCGGTAAATCGCGATTTAAAAACCATAAATGCCAGATGCCCGCGGTTCGTTATTGCCGAGAGCATGTTCATACTGAAACGCTGCCCAGAGCCCGAGGTTGTCGGAGTTACGCCCTTGGGAGAATACGACCTCCCCGCTTGATGATCAGAGCGCATCCCCATAGCGTCCCCCCAGTAAATTCGGGCCTTTTCGCAACGTGCGCGTTGTCGAATCGCGGGATATTCTTCAGCCAACCAGAGCGTCACCGCCTCCGGGTCTCGTTCATAGGCCACTCTCTTCGGCTTCTGCGGGGTAAAGTTCCAGCGCTTCAAATATCGGCGCACCGAACGCCCCGACAACTTGATCCCAAACTGGCGCTGAATCAGCAAACGCACCACATCGGATGTCCACAGATAAAAGGGCAGTTTCAATTGCTCGGGATGCCGGTCGCGGATCAAGTTGCAGATCGTCGCTGCCTGCCAGCCTTTCAATTTGCCGTTCGGACTCTTGGGGCCCCGTTTTTTGATGGCCAACGAAGTTGCCCCACCTCGTCGGTAGGACTTCATCCACTTGCCGACAGCTTGCCGGGTGATTCCGAAAACTTCGGCCGCTTCCGTTTGAGACATACCGGCCAGTACAGTTTGTACCGTCCGATAGCGCAAAATGACCTGAGCTTCCGGAGCCAGGGATCTGGCATCTTTGATCATGCAGATAAGCTATCATAGAAATCGAGAAATAGAAAACTAAATTGTGGCCAGATTAGTATTTCTAAGTGATTGCTTCTACCACAACCCCTTTTAGAAACCCCAGTAAACCGAGGGTAGGCTGACGATTGTCTAAGATACGGCTTTAGACGTGAATTTCTGAAATTTTCCACAGTCCCAGTGATTTATCAGAATATTCATCTCCCCTTTCCGTGCAGCCTTCGTTAATTACCTCAAGCGGCGGCGATAAGTTAAAGGGCGGTAATTCAAGGTTTATCGGGCGCCATGACGGCGCCGCGATATCAATATTTTTCTTCCTGCTTATGTATGTTGTTGTAAGTAAATACTCGGAGCCGCTCTTACAAATATTTTTTAAAGCTCTCAATATATCTTTGTTAGCCAAATGAACAAAGCAATCTCGAACCAGGATCAAATGCACTTTCGGGAGAAAATCTCTGATTATATCGAGGCAGATAAACTCAATCTCTTTACCCTCATGTTCTCGCTTATTTTGTCCAATCATTTCCTCAACTATGTCCGCTCCTGAATATTTGATTCCGGTAAGATTAATTTGATCCATCCAATGAAAATCACCACATGGTATATCTAATATCGAAGTAATTTCATACTTTTTAAATATAGCAGGTAATTCTTTAATCAACACTCCTGCCTGGGTTAAATTGGAACCGGGCCCGGAACATGATTCAGGATCTTTCCATTTATTCCGGTTATAAATATCGGTAAATATTTCCTTAGTATTTTTTCCTCTCATCCGGAATTTTATTACCAGAGACTTTATGAAATTATATGCCTCCCACGTACCTGGGATTTTTTTAATTTTTTTTCTTATATACCAGAACATAATAAATACAATCCCGATTACGCTATTATTGATAAGAAATCGCTTTTTTTCGCTTTCCCGACGACCACCCCGTTTAAGGGTGAAGAGCGAGTTTGGGCCTGTCATTATTGATGAAACGCGTGAAGAAGGCAAGCTAAAAACACGAACAGCTAAAAATACGAACAAAAAACACGAACAGCTAAAAACACGAACGGACAGGCTTATCTCTGCTTATCCCCCCTCACCCTCCCTCGTCAAGCTCGGGACAAGTTGACCTCTCCCCCCAATGAATGGGGGGAGAGGGAGTTCTGGGGGTTGGGCTTTCTCCACCCGCTGGGTGGAGAGGGTTCTCTGTAGGGCAACGTGCTGCCCCCTGTGCAACCCGGAAGATAGGTAACAGAATAATCCGGGCACATAGGTAACACTTTTTCTATCCGGTCAGATGGGAAATATCTTCAAGAACCTCTCGTTCAACATTCCGATGGATAAGGGGCCAAAATCTACTCTCCAGAGATCATTGTCGTTTTCTAACAGTCCCACTGGCAGACCAACAAGCACCTCACTGAGAAAGATCTTTTTGCTTTTCCACTTGATTTCTCCATTCGTCCGTACCCGGCGCACGATATGCTCTCTGGAGTATACGGGCTCATGAATACGCTTGGGAAAGGACCTGTTAGAGGGTCGGTAGTATTGAGCTGGCGTCTCCTGTCCCAATGCTTCATGCGGTCTCAGATGATTGTACTCTTGCACAAAGCGATCAATGGACTGCTGTTGTTTTCTAGGATTAGGCGCCGGAGGCTTGGCTACAGCCTGCTTAAGGCTTCGATGCATACGTTCGTGCCTTCCATTCTGCTCCGGGTGGCCTGGGGCAATGCGTTCCGGGATAATCCCCAGGAGTGTCCACCATACGGAAAGTCTCGAAAGACCTCCCAGGGCCCGACTGGCAAACGGCATCCCGTTATCTGTGCGAATAGCCCCAGGAAGCCCGTATTCCCTGAATACCTCCTCAAAGATATAACGAACCTTAGCCATCGTCGGCTTGACCATTGCCTGGCAGCGCAGAAGATACCGACTCGCACCATCCAGAATCGTCAGCGGATCTACACGCTTACCATTCCCTGTTCGAAACCACCCCTTGAAATCCGCACTCCAAACGTCATTCGGTTCACTGATATGCTCAAATGGTTGTGTGTATGGCGGTGTACGACGACTTCTTTTCCGTTTACAGCTCAACCCATGCCTTTTCAAGACCTCTCCCACGGTGCTTTGCACAGGCCAGTGTTTTTCCGGTTCCGATCTCTGCAACCTCGCCAGAAGTTTCTTCGGTCCCCAGAATGGGTGTTGGTGGCGCAATGCTACGATGGCGTTCTCGATCTCCTCCGGAATCTGGTTCGGATGATTGTGCGGTTCCCGGCTTCTCTCTACCAGGCCGGCGAAGCTCTCTGCCCTCCATCGATTGAGCCATTTACTACGCTGGCCACAATTTAGTTTGCACCAAGGTATCAATCTTACGCAGCCGCGTAACAAACTGATTTTTCGTGGAAATACCGCTTAACCAAATCTGGAGAACTGCGCCGTTTTGCCAGGTAACTTCGAACCGTTCGCATCATCTGTGGGCGGTTGTGTGGCCGTCGTTTTCCCACCGCGTTACTTTTCACATCCTGGTTAAGCATTTCATCCGGGTTCAAATCCGGGCTGTATCCGGGGAGATAGAACATCTCGATACGGTTAGAATGAATTTCTAACCAACTGCTAACTTTTTTACTGCGATGAACTGGGTGTCTATCCACAATCAGGAATACTTTGCGCTGAGGACATTCTTTCAGCAGTCGGCGCAAAAATTTCAGAAAAACCGGGGCGGTAAATCGCGATTTAAAAACCATAAATGCCAGATGCCCGCGGTTCGTTATTGCCGAGAGCATGTTCATACTGAAACGCTGCCCAGAGCCCGAGGTTGTCGGAGTTACGCCCTTGGGAGAATACGACCTCCCCGCTTGATGATCAGAGCGCATCCCCATAGCGTCCCCCCAGTAAATTCGGGCCTTTTCGCAACGTGCGCGTTGTCGAATCGCGGGATATTCTTCAGCCAACCAGAGCGTCACCGCCTCCGGGTCTCGTTCATAGGCCACTCTCTTCGGCTTCTGCGGGGTAAAGTTCCAGCGCTTCAAATATCGGCGCACCGAACGCCCCGACAACTTGATCCCAAACTGGCGCTGAATCAGCAAACGCACCACATCGGATGTCCACAGATAAAAGGGCAGTTTCAATTGCTCGGGATGCCGGTCGCGGATCAAGTTGCAGATCGTCGCTGCCTGCCAGCCTTTCAATTTGCCGTTCGGACTCTTGGGGCCCCGTTTTTTGATGGCCAACGAAGTTGCCCCACCTCGTCGGTAGGACTTCATCCACTTGCCGACAGCTTGCCGGGTGATTCCGAAAACTTCGGCCGCTTCCGTTTGAGACATACCGGCCAGTACAGTTTGTACCGTCCGATAGCGCAAAATGACCTGAGCTTCCGGAGCCAGGGATCTGGCATCTTTGATCATGCAGATAAGCTATCATAGAAATCGAGAAATAGAAAACTAAATTGTGGCCAGATTAGTATTTCCCGTCTTTCTACTTATCCTGTATATCTCGCACAACTTCGCGATCGAATAGTCACCGCGTTCCACTTCAACCACAAACTTCAATCTTTCTTCCATGGGACAGGTCTCTTTCCAGGGCATAGCTCATCACCTCCTGAGCTATGCAGTATATCTAACCTGTTACCCATGTGCCCGGATTGATGTGTTACCAATGTACCCGGATTGTACCCCCAATCCCCCTCTCCCCGCTGGGGAGAGGGGTCACAACAGGGTGAGGGGGGCGAGGAGAAGCTCACACCCGCCCCCTCACCCTGCCCCCCCCCAAGGGGGAGAGGGTTCCTTGTGATGCCAGATATCGCTGTTACCCGGTGAGGGGGATTCAGGGGATGAAGCCTTTCTTGGTCGGGACGTCGCCGACGTAGATGATCCGGGAGCCGGACCAGTCGAACTTGAATGGGAGTTCGGGGAGGTCGGAGAGGGACATCCGGAGCTGATCCTGCTCGCCGGGCTGGCAGTAAAAGAGAAGGAACCCCCCTCCCCCGGCGCCGAGCAGCTTGCCGCCCCGGGCTCCATTCTTCATTGCCCGGGTATAGTATTCGTCTATCCGACCATTGCTGATCCGGCCGGAGAGAGAACGCTTGATCTCCCAACCTTCGCGCATCGTCCCGGCGAACCCTTCCAAATCTCCGGAAATCAGCCGGTCGCGCGCCTCGTAGGCCAGTTCGGACATCCGGACCAGGTCCTTAAACTTCTTCTCCGAAGATTCGACACTTTTCTTCTGGTCCTCGAGGATCTTCCCGGTCGCCCGCTGTTCCCCGGTATAGAAGAGAAGAAGATTTGTCTCCAGGTCCACCAGGGTGTCCCTGGGCAGAATGAGCGGGGTAACCGCCACCGATTCGTCGGAGTTGAACTCGATAAAGTTCAATCCCCCGTAAGCGGCGGCGTACTGGTCCTGCTTCCCGATCGGCTCCCCCAGCCGGCCGACCTCGATCTCGCAGGCCCCGGCGGCCAGCTTCTCCTTGCCGCAGAAAGTGCCCCGGTAGGCGTAAACGGCGTGGAGGAGAGCCACGGTAAAAGAACTGGATGAACCTAGTCCCGTTCCGGACGGGATATCGGCGGTGGAGACGATCTCCAGGCCGCCTTCCGGCCAGAGTTCCTTTAAAACCTCCCGGAAGACCGGATGATTGATCCGGGTCAGATCATCGACCAGTTCGTTCCGGGAGTACTTGAGCAAGGTCTGGCGGGAGTTGAAGTAGGGGTGGATCGAGATGTAGATGTACTTGTCGATCGAGGTGGAGAGCACGGCGCCCCGGCGGCGCCGGTAGAAGAAAGATATATCCGTTCCGCCGCCGGCGAAACTTACCCGGAATGGAGCGCTAGAGATGATCACGGCAATTTAATTTAGCAGACGATTGAATAGGATTAAATGGGATATGTTGCCCCTACCTCGGCCCCTTTAGATTTGGATCTATTCTACGACTTCTGGGTTCGGCTTTGGAAGATGTTGGATAACTAAATAATATTGAATGATGATTGAATGGGATCCTGGGGGATTATTCTTCGGAATTTTCCCTTGCTGTAGTATTTCGTTATTTTCCAATAACTTATAGATCCCCGCTTTGTTATTATACATCCCGCTGTTTTATGAACCAAGCAATTGATGCGCGGCGACATTCCAACCGGGAATTTTTCCGGAGATCACTGATCGGGGCCTTATATCATTGGATACAACCAGCCTTAATAGAAGGGGCTTATCAAGTATCAGTTCGAGATTCGTTAAATTCCTGAAATCGACCGAAGAAACGTTACCGGTCATTTTGCATTCGATCGCCAGGAAACCATCTTCCCGTTCGAGCAGAAGATCAACTTCCCGTCCATCCGGTGTGCGCAGATGATGAATGGTAATCGGAAGGCGCGCTGTGCGAACCTGTTTCCAGATCTCCGAAGCCACCGCGCTCTCAAATTCCTCCCCTTCGATGATTCCGCGCTTTTTCAGGATCGCCCTCCGGACTCCCTGGTCGATAAAATGGAGTTTGGGCTGACGGGAGAGCCGCTTCTCCGGATTTCTGAACCAGGCCGGCAAAAGCAGGACCTGATAACTCAATTCCAGATACCGCATAAACTGCCTGGCGGTGTGAGGAGAAACTTCCGCCAGCCGGGCCAAATTGGAGAAATTGATCAGCTGGGCGGTCTTGAGCGCGGCGGCCTCCTGGGCCCGGACAAAAGGTTCCAAACGATCGATACGCGCCAGGTCGGCAACATCTCTCTGCAGATAGGTCCCCTGGTAATCGCGCAACCATTCGAACCGGTCATCATCGCTCCATTCCGGCCCCAGAATAGCCGGCATCCCGCCCCAGCGCGACAGATACTCCCAGGCCTGCTTGGCCGCCGCCTCTGATTTTAGCATCGGGAGATCCGGAGGGAAAAGCTCCGGGACAATCCGGGATGGCGAGGGAGCCTGCAATAATTCCATCAACCGGGAATCAGATAACCCCACGCCGGTAAAAGCCGATATCAATTCAGGGAGATTGAAAGGAAAAAGTTCGCAAATCGCGACCCGGCCGGCCAGTGTTTCGTGAACTTTCTTCAATAAAAGAATCTGGCTCGATCCCAGGAGAAGATACCTCACTCCGGGATCGCGGTCATAACAAGCTTTAATGGTTTCGAAAATCTCCGGCAATTTCTGAGCTTCATCGATTATCGCCCTGGGATATCGGGAGATCCAATCCGCGGGCAACATTTGCTCGTAAAGCGCCCTTTCCACCGGCGAGTCAAGAGAGATATGGGCATAATCCGGGAAAACTGCTTTTGCCAGCGTAGTCTTTCCGGACTGGCGAGCCCCGGTCAAAACCAGCAACCGGCCCCTTTCGTGACTATGAAGCCGCCGCAGATCTTCTTCTATTGACCTATTTTTATAGTTCATTGTTACAAATATACGCTATTATTTTAATGTGTTCAACTAATTTTACGCCGTTTTCCCGAATGAAAGGCCATAATTCCGTTTTGCGGCCCAATTCGGAACTAGTGATTCCATTTTGCGGGTGATTGATCCCGGAAGTGTATTATTAACCGTTAAATCAGGTTTACTCCATCGAAGTCGGGGGGGATATCTATGCCCAGGAGGTTGAGGATGGTTGCGGGGACATCGTAGATGGCGGGACGTTTTGACAGTGAATCGGATCCCTTGAGGTAGAGCATCGCATCGTAGTAGGTGTGCATCCCGCTGATCGGGCCGGTTTCGAAGATCAGTTTCTTCTTCAGCCCGGCCTTGAAGTCGTAACCGTCGTGGGGGTCGATGATGATATCGGGGGCGAAATCGAGGAAATCCCCGGAAAGAACATCTTCCTTCCGTAGCACTTGCTTGCAGACCGGGCGGCCGGCCTCGGTCAAATTGCCCAGCTTGCCGATAATCTCCTCGCGGAGGGCGGAGTACTCTGCATCCGGGACCCGCCCGATCTTCGACTTTCCTTCCCGGAGGATATAGATCTTGCCGGGGACGAGGGCGAAGGCCTTGGACTGGGGAGAGATGGCCTCGAAGTCGAGGTCGTGGGCGGGGGGACGGGCAAAGGAGAGGTAGCCCCGGTCCTGGAGCCAGCGGTTGAGCTGGACTTCCTTGCGGATCCGGCAGAATCCGTGGTCGGAGAGGACGACCAGGCGGGTGTCGCCGTCCAGCTTCTCCCTGACCCGGCCCAGCATACCGTCGATCCAGCCGAAGAAATCCATATAGTACCGGTGGTTCTCCGATCCCTTCTCCTCGTCGTCGAGATACCGGAACATAAAATGCCCCATCCGATCGGTATCCATAAAGTGGATGGTGAAGAGATCCCAGGGTTGGGTATCCCAGAGGTGAAAGAGGGTTCGGACCCGGCCTTCAAAGACCTTCCGGTTCTCCTCCTTGAAGAATTCCAACGACTCCCTTGCCTTCATCGGGTTGATATCGACCATATAGCCGGTTTCCTTCAGAATCTCCAGGGCCGAGGGAGGATAAACTCCCTTTTCCAGGGCCGGACTCAGGAAACCACCGACCGTGATCCCGTTGACCGGGCGGGGGGGGAAGGAGCCGGGCACGCCGAGAGAGATCACCTTCTTCCCCGCTTCGCTGACGATCTCCTGGATGGTCTTGGAGCGGCAATTGGTGGAGTTGGGGATATAGAGTTCGAAATCCGGGGTCAGCTCGGCAAAACCGTAAACGCCGAACTTGCCGGGGTTCTTTCCCGTCTGGTAGCTGGTCCAGGCGACGTTGGAGACGGTGGGGAAGATCGAGTCCATCTGGGCGAAGGCCCCCTCCCCCGCCAGGGCCTTGAAGTTGGGCATTACCCCCTCCTCCATCAGGCGCTGGGCCAGGGAATGAGGGAAACCGTCGAGTCCGATTACCAGTACTTTATCTGCCATTGCTTTTCCTTTTTAGTCCACGAATTAAACTGATTTGGGAATGGGGAATAGGGAATAGGGAATGGGCTCTCTGCGCTATGCTCTATGCGCTACTCTTCCTCTCCCGCAGGGCTTTGAGCGAGATCAGATCGAGCCGGTCTCTTTCCCTGTAGGTCTCTTTGCTCTTGATCAGGTCAGGAAGACTCAAAAAGGGGATTTCAACCCCTCCGAGCGTAACAGACTCCACGTTTCCGATCGCTTCTTCATAACTTACCGACCAGGCGCTTTTGCTCACATCGACCTCCACCGCATCCGCCACCTTGACCACCACGTTCTCCAATAAATCCTTTACGGTCAATTCTGCCGCGGCGTGATCGGGAAGTTCCGAAAGTGCGTCGATCACTCTCTGGCAATTTTCGGAATCGGTGGCTATCAGGATATCCACATCCTCGGTAGTCCGGACCAAGCCGTGATGGATACAGGCAAAGGCCCCGCAGACAATATATTTTACCTGATGCTTGTTCAGCAGTGAACAAACATCGAGCAGGGAATTGAATTCAGGATCCGATGCGGAGCATTCAGGATGGTTGTTTTCGGAATTCTTCATATCCCGACTACCAGAGGCGGGGGTTGTCCTGGGATTTGCGCCACTTCTCGTACTCCTCCCAGGTCCGGGCCTTGAAGACGAAACCTCTGGGCCTCGGATAGGGGTTGACCCGGTCCATCTCCCGGATCAGGACAAACGCTTTGCGGAAGTTTTCTTCCGGCGTTGAGTCTTCCGGATTTTTAACCTTTCCAACTATTTTAATTGTATTCATCGGACTGCCGGAATTACCAATTCACGCGGACTGGATGATTTGTTCCTTAAGCTCCTGCAACTTATCGAATATTTCAGGGGCTTCTTTGGCCGCGCACAGGGGGGTGAGTTGCTTGATAATGTACTTCCATACCAGCCGATTTTGCTGCCGGATCAGGATGCCTTCAAGATCCGCCCAATCCCGAACCCGAGCGGCAAACGCCTTCATAACCACCAGGTCCTCGGCCGAACAGGTCAGGATTTTCAAGCCGGGAAGAAACTCGAAATAAGTGGCTCGTTCTATAAGTTCTTCTTCAAACGGCAGGGCGCCCAGGGAGATATCGATACCTATTCCATCCCGCGACTGGAGCAGGAGAACCCTGGATTTCAGGGCGAATTCCCTGGCGTCCTCCCGCCGGCCTTTATAGTGCTTCAACAATTCATCGATAAACGTTTCTTCTTCGCCGAAACCGGTCAACAGATTGATATCGATATCTACTGTCAAACGGGGTTCTCCCCAACGCTGCACGGCCACACCACCGATAAACGCAAATTTCCATCCCCTGGCTTCAAACAAGCGTTGAACTTCCGCGGCCAAGTCAAAGAGAGTTTTCATCGGCAATTACTCCACCCCTAAGATCCGGGGGGTTGCTTGCCGGCCAGCAGCTTAAAGATTGCCTGTAATTTCACGAGGCCGGAAGTGGGGAGCAGGCCGTGATGGATCAAGGCGGATTGAAAAGGCCCTTCAAAAGCAATGATCGCTTTCGCCGTATCCGCGTTGATTATTTCCTTACGCCGGGTAAGGGCTAATTCGGGGGCCGCGATATTCCAGGCCTCGATTCTTCCCTGAACTAATTTTTTCTGAGTTACTTTCGTCTGACTGCTCCACGGACGCTATGCACCCTGCTCTGAGCTATTTCCGCTTCTCCTTTCATAGAGTATCTGCCCGTGTTCCAAAGCTGATCGCGCTATTTTAACATCCTGCTTCAACTCCTCCTTTGTGAAGACGAAGATATCCACACCCAACCCGATATCCGAGAAGAATTCTTGGAATTCCAGGGCCCTATCCATAAATCTTGTTCCGCATTCCTTGACTATGATCAAAAGGTCAATGTCGCTTCCAACTGCCGCCCGACCTTCGGCGAATGAGCCGAAGAGTACAATCTTTTCAATATCCGGCTTGGCCCGGACTAATGCTCGGATGTCCTCCTTCAGCCTGTTTCTGACCAACTGCTTATTCAGCCAGAAAATCCGAACAGAATCGTATAATTTTTCTTGAATAACCGATTGCATCGTTGGCGTCTTCCTTGCTGATATAATCCGCCGGGATACCGGCTGACCAACCGTTCGGATACCGCCCGATAATATAATACCTGTCCAGTTGCTTCGCCCCGTTCATCAGGTCTGGAGGCAGGTTGATCTTTTCCTGGACACCTTGAAGAAGATTACTGATTGAATGGCCCCAGGCTTCCGCCCCGAGTTTCTGCAGGATTGCTTTCACAGCCTTTTCCGCTGCCTGCTGGGAGATAAAGCACGACCACTCGAAATAGTCGCTATTGAGCAAAGTTACAGCGGATTCTAAATCCCTACCCGCCTGTCGGAACCAATCAGCGCTTCGTTCAGCCATAAGACAGTCCTCCTTGCTCAGGGATTAAATAATCCCATACCCCCAAGAACCGAGGATTCAATTTGCATTCTAAATAATATCACAGGCAAAGCATTATGGGGAGAGGAATCCAACTGCATCCAACTGCATTCTGTTTGGTACATTCTCTTCTCTTGAGGATTCCTGGAAATACCTGGCACCGACAACTGGTTTGTGGTAGGGTATTGATCAAAGATAAAACACAAACGAACAAAAGCGATTTAACAGATGGAAGAACCTATGAGAAAGATCCCTCAAACAGATTCCGTGTCGGAAATGGCTCATTTTTGGGACGCCCACGACCTGACCGAATTTGAGGACGAGCTTGAGGAGGTGACAACGCCGGTCTTCGGGCGCAGCGGCCGAACCGTGCTTCGCGTCACTCTGCCGCCCGATGAGGCGGAAGCTATCCATCACGCGGCCCGGAAGAGGGGCATTAAGGATTCGGAACTCGCTCGGGAATGGCTGAACGAGAAATTAAGGGCTTCCTGAACTATCGGTTCCCAGGGTGACGCTGTGAACTATGTTGCGCGTGCCATACCGCACGCTATGCCTCTGGCACGATCGCGTGGGCGATGATGCCGCCGGCGACCACGTCGTGTCCCCGGACCAGGACGAAACGCCCCAATTCCTTGGTCCGGTAGAACGACTCGACCACGATCGGGCGGTCGGTCTCGATCACCACTTCCCCCGATTCGGTGTCGTTGAGGACACTGGCGTTCTCTTCCAGGATTTCCAGGGTCGAGGAGTCGACGCGTTCCTTGATCTCGACGACCCGGGCCGGGACTTCTTCGGTCGAGACGCGGATCAGGATCTCTTCCTCGATCCGGAAGGGGGCCGGGGACATCCAGAAGACGCTGGCCGGGAACCGGTCGGTCACCGGGGGTTCTTCGCCGGGGACACAGGCGACCTCACCCCGGGCGGGCGTGACCGGGGGGTCGAGGACGATACCGGTCGATCTTCCGGCTTCGGCTTCTTCCCGGCCCTCGGTCCCGAACTCCATAATCTTCTTGACCCGGGATCTCTCCCCGGAGGGCAGGAAGACAAGTTCCTCACCCCGGTTGAGCTTGCCCGCCTCGACCCGGCCCATCACCACCTCCTCCCCTTCCACCTGGTGGAGGAGTTGGACGGGAAACCGGAGCGGTTTCTCCAGGGCCGAGGGGAGGTTGACGAACGAATCCAGGGCTTCCAGGAAGGTCTTCCCGGAATACCAGTCCATCTTCTGCGAACGGTTGGAGACGTTGTCGCCCAGCTTGGCCGAGATGGGGATGACGTAGGTGGGGCTGAGGTGGACCCGGCCCAGGAACTCGATCAGGTCCTGCTTGACCTTCTCGAATCTCTCCTCGGAGAAATCGACCGAATCCATCTTGTTGACTACCACGATCAGCTGCTCCAGCCCGAGCATATCGATCATAAAGGCGTGGCGCTGGGTCTGTTCCCTCACCCCCTCGGCGGCGTCCACGATCAAAACCGCGGCCTCGGCCTGGGAGGCGCCGGTAATCATATTCTTTAAAAACTCCTTGTGCCCGGGGGCGTCGATGATCACGTACTCCCGGCGCGGGGTCTTGAAGAAGGTCTGGGCGGTGTCGATGGTGATGTTCCGCGAACGTTCCTCCTCCAGGTGATCCATCACGTAGGCGAACTCCACGTCCTTCCCCTGCTCTTCCGAGGCGATCCGGATCTCGTCCATCTTGTCCGGGGGCAGTGACTCGGTATCGTAGAGCAACCGCCCGATCAAAGTGGACTTCCCGTGATCAACGTGCCCGACCATAACAAACCTTAAATTCCGCATCTTATTTCTCCACTAAAGGTAATTCTTGTTTCCCCCCGCCACGCCCCCTTAAAGAGCTGTCCACTAATTACACTAAAACCCACTAATTTTTTTATAGGATGATTCGTTCCCAGTTTAGTGACTTTTCGCCGAAGTTAATCAGTAAACCTAATCTTAATTTCGTCGCTCGAAGATAGTTGATTACCTGGGCCTTGTGTTGCGCAGACAATCTATCTAAAGCTTTGATCTCAACAATTATTTTGTTAAAAATCAGGAAATCCACCTGATAGGTATGTTCAAGGGAATTTTCTTTATAGAATAAATGCAATTGTTTGCGGCTTTCGAAGGGTATATCACGAAGTCCCAATTCTATCTCCAGGGCTTCGTGATACACCGCCTCAAGGAATCCCCTGCCGAGGACTTTATGAACCTCAATAGCCGCTCCAACAATCTTGTAAACCTCCTCCTTATAGAGAAGATCAACAACTTTTCCCATCTATCCCCCTTATAAAATTTGTGCCAATTAGTGTAATTAGTGGACTTCTTTACATATACCCTAGCGCGCGGAGTTTTTGCATTGTGGTCACGGATTCCTTGTCCTGGGCCCTCCCGGCGCGCTCGGAGGTCTTGGTGGTCTTCAACTCCTCGATGATCTTGTCGATGGTGTCGGCCTCGGATTCGACCGGGGCGCAGCAGGGAACGCAGCCGATACTCCGGAACCGCTTGCCGTCCTTGGCGAAGTAGAGCTCGATGATCGGGAGGTTCTCCCGCTTGATGTACTCCCAGATGTTGAGCTCGGTCCAGTGCAACAGCGGGTGGACCCGGATGTGCTCCTCGTCGTCGGCCTTGGACTTGTACTGGTCCCACAACTCGGGCGGCTGGTTCTCGTAGTCCCACTTGAAATCCTCGTTCCGGGGAGAGAAATACCTCTCCTTGGCCCGGATCCCGTGCTCGTCGCGCCGGATGCCGAGGAGGAGGGCCTTGAACTTGTACTTGGCGATCCCCATCTTCAGGGCGTTGGTCTTCAGCTTGGTGCAGCACTCGAGCTTCTCGCCGACGTTCGGCCCCATCCCGGCGGCGATCTCCTCCTCGTTCCGGGTGACGAACAGCTCCATACCCCATTCTTTGGCGTAATGGTCCCGGAACTGATACATCCGGGGGAACTTGTAGCTGGTATCGATATGCATCAGCGGGAAGGGGAGCTTGCCGTAAAAAGCCTTCCGGCAGAGGTGGACCAGGGTGGTGGAGTCCTTCCCGATCGACCAGAGGCAGGCGATGTCCTTGAATTGGTGATAGGCCTCGCGGATGATGAAGATACTCTTGCTTTCCAGTTCGTCCAGGGTGTTCACGGTTTATCTCCTATTATACAGTTTCTGGATTATGATTTATCCCGGTTAGATTGATTGCTTCCGATTGCGATAACAAAACTTGATCCTCATCGTCAATATTCCTGCAATATTCCGCTCGTCATCGTCAATTTTACAGCATTATTACCCTTGTATAACCACTTCTTCAGATGATTTTGCTTTACTTAAAAAGTTTATCACCATAATTTTGTATCCCCAGATGGGGAAAGGGATTTAAGGAATATAGAGAGATTAATTTCTCAGCACCGGCAATCAGTCCCTCTTAAGCGAACTCTTCTTACTCCATCAAAGCCTGTTTGATTGTCTGTTTGTTTTCCAAAACCCAGTCGTACAAATACCTGATCCCCTCGCGATTGGAGACTTTCGGTTCCCAATCCAGTTCCCAGGCGGCCCGGGAGATGTCGCTGACGTAGATTTTCTGGTCGCCGGGGCGCCAGTCGGAAAAGGTGTAGTCGACCTTCCGTCCGAAGTATTCTTCCAGAAGTTCGAGGAATTCCAGGAGTGAGATGGTATTTTCGGGGCCGCCGCCGATGTTGAAGACCTTCCCGGCGCACTGGTCGATATTCCGGATCGCGGCGTCGAAGGAATCGAGGAGATCGTCCATATAGAGGATATCCCGGACCTGCTTGCCGTCTCCGTAAACGGTGATCTTCTTCCCGGTCAGGGCGGCGATGACGAACCAGGCCACCCAGCCCTGGTCCTCGATCCCGAACTGGCGGGGTCCGTAGATGCAGGACTGGCGCATCACCACGGTCTTCAATCCGTAGATCCGGGAGTAATCCCGGACGTACTGATCGGCGCTGCCTTTGGAGCAGCCGTAAGGAGAGTGGAAATCAAGGGGTTGGGTCTCCGGAACGGCGGTCTTCCCTCCCCCAAAAACGTAGCGGATCTCTTCCTCCCGGACGGTCATATCGTCGAGCTTTCCGTATACCTTGTTGGTGGAAGAGAATATCAATACCGGGGAACGGCCGGACTCCCGGATCGCTTCCAGCACGTTGAAGGTGCCGAGGGCGTTGACCTCGAAATCATTCCGGGGTTCGGTCACCGAGGTGGTTACGGCGACCTGGGCGGCCAGGTGGAGGACGGAGTCGACCTCCCCTTCCCGGGAAAATAAATCTTTCAGGAGGCCGTAGTCCCGGATATCAGCCTCGACGAACTCGAAGGAACCGACGGTTTGCAGCCAACCCAGGTTGAGGTCGGCGCCCGGGCGGGAGAGGTTATCCAGTACCGTGACGTCATCGCCTCTCCGGATATAACGAGCGGCGGCGTTGCAACCGATGAAGCCGGCGCCGCCGGTGATGATGATTCTCACCTTGGAGGATCCCCTAATTGAAAGGCTTAGATTGAATGGGGGAATATATAATCGCGGGGATATTATTGCAAGACAAAGTGAGATAAATTCAGGCTGACTGCAGAGGGAAACAGGCCGAATTGATTATGACCTGAATAATGCACCTTGAAACAATTTCAGACCGGACATTAGCAAAGTAGCACAGACATTCCTATCTGTGGAAGCTTGGACACAGGCAAGAATGCCTGTGCTACTTTACGTACGGAGGCGGGGATTTCCCGATCCGGGAGGAAGACCGGATAGAGGCGATCAGGTGTTGTAATACTGGTGGGAGTAGATGTAGCGATAGCGGTAGAGGTAGTAGGGGATGTAGGTGACGACGCTGGTCAGGAGGGATGCGATCGGCTTGGCGTTGGCCTCGAGGAGCATTGAATACGCCCGCTCGACGTCTACCGCCTGGGTCCGCCCGGCCTTGACGACAATGATTGATCCATCCAGCATACTTCCCAAAACTCCTGCATCGGTGACGGCTAAAATCGGGGCCATATCGAAGATCACCCAGTCGAATTCGCTCTTGAGACGGGTGATCATTTCCTTCATCCGGTTGGAACCGATCAGCTCGGCGGGGTTGGCCGGGGTCTTCCCGGAAGGTATTACGTAGAGATCCCCGACCGCGGGCTTCCGGATGAAATTGTCCACATCCATAGTCCCGGAGAGAATATTGGAGAGCCCGGGCTCCCGGTCGATATTAAAGACATTGTGGAGGTTGGGCTTTCTCAGGTCGGCATCGATCACGATCGTTTTCTTCCCCACTTCCTGGGAAAAAGCGGCGGAGAGATTGGCGGCCGTGACCGTCTTCCCCTCCCCGCGCAGGGAACTGGTGATCAGGAACGCCCGTACCGGGTCTTCCGGAGAGAGAGAAGCGATATTTGTCCGGACCGACCGATACTGCTCGGAGATATGCGACTTGGGGTCGGCCAGGGTAACTACCCGGGAGTCAACCCCCTCCTTCGCCATCGACGGCTTGGTGACATAGGAGATGACGCTGATCTCTTCCAGGAGATTGTTTTTCCGGGCACGGAAGTATTCCCGAATTTTATTGGTACTGAGTTTTTCCTGGTGAGCACGCATAATTTCAGACGATATTTTTTTCGGGTTCTCTAGCCCCTTCCTCGGCCTCTGTTGAATTAACATACGATCGTAGGTGATTTAATGTGATACTTCAAACTTTAGGCACTTATAACTAATTATCTTCTAACCGAAGATCATAACGACGATCACGGTCAGGACTATAAAAGTTACTATCACCACCAGGGTCAGGAGCCACAATCTCTTCTTGGCGTTAATCAGGGATTTTTCCTCCGGAGTCATAATCTGGCTGGTGGCACCCAAAAGGGGAATAGGAAGAAACTCCCGAAGCTGGTTCGGCTCTTCAAAGGAGTGGTCTGTAACCTCAGCCAGGACAATCAATCCTCCCCCAAGAACCACCCCCATAAAAAACCCGGCCAGAACGATCAAGCTTTTATTCGGTTTATACGGACTGAGGGCCACTTCCGCGTTATCTATGATCAGGAACTGCGTGCCCCGATCCTCCAGTTCCATCCGCCGGGTCACTTTGGCCATTTCCCGAGTCGACAGCAAGGTATTATAGGTGCGTTGGTAGTTAATATTATCCCGCCGCAGTTCGGCCAACTCCTTCCGCTTTTCCGGTATTTGCTTGATCTTTTCGAAGGCTGCCTGGGCAATGGTCCGATTGATGTTGATGCTCTCCTCCAGCGATTCGAGAGACCGCTCCACCTCTCTCAGTTGCATTCGAGCCGCCTGGTAAACCGGGTTGATCGAGACCGTTTCTTCCTTGAGTGTCATCTCCCCACCGGTTTCAATGGTCCGGCGGAGGTTATCAATCTCTTCCGTCAGCCTCTTCACCACCGGGTGATCCTCGGTGGAATCCACCATTAAACGGGCCAGGCGGACCTGTTTCTCGGTCATATCGCGCCGCAGACTTTGAATAACCGGATTGGTTTCAGTGGTTCTCTGGCTGACGATGAATTCATCCTCATTCTGCAATTGCTGTAATAATGAATCTTTCTCCTTCTGCAATTCCTTAAATTTAACCCCCTGATTCAGCAAAATCTCACTGAAATTCTGATACCTGGAGCCATACCGCGAAGGCTGGAGAAATTCCCTGGGGAAAGGAGGCATAATCGGGCCGCCGCCGTGAACCGGGGTATAGCTCAAAGATGTATACAACTCACTGGCCAATTCTTCGGGCAAAAGGTCGGCATATTTTTCCTGAAAAGCCTGCAGTCTCCCGGCGGACTCTTCCATTTTCTGGCGGTAAAAATCCAGTTCCTTCTCGATCCATTCGATTCCGACCAAAGTTTCCCGGTCCTGCAGTTCAAGGTTTTCCTTAATTATGTTCCGGGTAACCAGGTTGACGATCTGCTGGGCGGTTTCCGGATTTGGATAACTGCAGCTTATGTTCAATAGGCTTTTACCGGAAATTCTGACACTCAGGTTATCCCGGATAAAACTGATGAGTTGGCGGTACTCAAGATCGGTCTTGACATTTTCCTGAAGACGCAATTCTTTAATGATATCCTCAATCAACGAACGGCTCTTGACCCGCTGGAGAATGGTTCCCAACCGCTGCGTTATCGGCGTGCTCTTGGAGAAACCCTTGATATAAGGATTCTCCTTCGACTTCTCCTGAATCTCGATTATCGCGGTGCTCTTGTACATCGGGGTAACCGTATGGCTGTAACCCCAGGCAAAGAGCGTAAGAAAGATTACCGGGACCAGGAGCAGCCACTTCCGGTGGAAGATGATCTCCAGGTAGCTGCGGGCGGTATTGCGAAGCGTGATTGTGATTGGTTCGGCCATACTATTTTTTCATTGAAAAAATAATAGTGTTAAAAACTTCTTATTCCAACGCTTGCCAATCTATCCCAAATAATAAAGTAATCTCTAAAGTATACAATAAATAAAGTATACAAGAAAACCGGGAGGCCGGAAAGGGAGAGCACCGGGAAAAACGCGCGAGACCGAGTAGACACTTATCTGACGACAAATCGGTTTTGGGCCTTTTAACTCAATTCGACTCCGAATGGAGACCTGAAGTTCAAAAATATCGAATTATTCTCTAGACAAAAAAAACAAAACTCCGACAAAGTCGGAGTTTAACCATCTTGATTTCGATTTTTAATTAAAATTAAGATCAGCGCAGATGCTCCTTCCGGAATTCGTCCCACTCGTCATAATCCTCACCAAAAGTTACCAACGCTTTCAGAGGTCGGGTAATTGCGGTGAGAGTCATTTCAAACTTATCGATGGCCAGCATCGGGTAATAAATGATCGTTCCCGGCTCAATCCGGATATTGTCCTCCATCTTCCCCTGGTAGAGCATCGCGTAAACATTGATCCAGCGATGGGTAGGGTGAGTCTTATGGGGGGTGATGATCTGTATCCTACGCATCGCAGCCTGATCAAGTTGCGGGATCCCGGCCCGGAACATCACGTCCCAGAGGGTCATCGTTGCCTTGTCCATCACGAACTCTGACCCTCCGCCCTTGGGTTGGAGAACATAATATTTCTTGCTCCCGTAACCGGTAATAAAGACATTGACAAAAGGATTGTCTATGTAGGCGGTCAGGTACTGCCGGATAGCTTCCGCCAGTTCATCCCGGGTCAGGCCCTCCACCTGGAAGATCTCGTTGGTCAGGGGGATAATCAACTCCCCGCCTTCTTCTATGGTAGCGGAAAAATCGAATTCCGGGTGGTTCCTGACCACCACCCGGACCGAATCTTCCGGGCCCAGAGTATATTTCCGGATCGCTTCGGCCTCGTAATCGGTCCGCTCGGCTTCTTTCTGCTCCCAGAGTTCCCGGTCGATCTTCCGCAGGTAGAAGCTGGAACGCCGGTGGCGGCCCCGCTGTTCCTCGATCTCGGCGAACTTCCGGCGGGAGAAGTCGTATTCACGCTCCCGAAAGAACTGCTCTCCCTCGTGGTAAGTCTCCCGGAGCGCCATCCTCTCTTCGTCTTCCGCCAGGGCCCGGAGCCTGATCTCCTCGGCCGCCAATAACTCGGCCGCCGCAACTTCCTCCTCGAATGATTTCTTCTCCAGGTTCAGCCGGGCTTCTTCCATTAATTCCCTGGCCGACTTGTGATCGGGGTCCACATCGAGGACCTTCTGAAATTCGTCTAGCGCCGCCTCGTACTTGCCGTAACGCATAAACTCCCGGCCCCGGGCGTAGGCGTCGTAACTCATCTGGTCCAACGACCGACTCAGGGCCAGCTCGTCCATATATTCCCGGGCCCACTGGTCCTCGGCAATCCTCTCCCAGGCCTCTCTCCGGTAATAGTCGGCCCGGCGGTAGGAAGCGTCGATCTTCTGGACCTCCTCAAAAGCGTTGATCGCTTCCGGGTAATCCCCGGCCTCGAATGCGTCCAGCCCCCGGCGGTAGAAATAATGTAGCTGCCGGCGGGGGGAACGGGGAACCTCCTCCTCTCTCACTTTCTCCACAGCAGCCTCTTCAATAACCTCCTCTTCCGCCTCTTCAATATCCGCGGCCTCTTCGATCAATTCCGAATCCGGATCGGAAGCGGTCTCAGCGAGATAAGAACGGGCAACCTCATTATCCGGATCTTGGACCAGAACATCTTCAAAGACCTCCCTCGCTTCTCCCTCCTGACCCATCTCCAGTAAAAGTGCCCCTTCCGCCAGAAGCTTATCGATGGACTCCCCGGCGGCCGGGCTGGAGGGACAGAGAAAGACAGGGAGAACGAAAAGAAGAACAGAAAATAAAAAGATAAAAGAACGGACGGTTTGCGTCATAAGTCAGGCTCGCTCCGCTGGCGATATTTTGAACGGGGGAACATCCTACCTTACCCTCGTGTTCCCAGCAAATAAATAATCCCGTTTTGGTCGCAGGATACACTTCCCCGGAAAGGGACTATATACTACAATGAGGCAGGACCATTCAAGAACATTTTTCCCACCCGGACGGCGATATAACGAGGAGTGGTGAATCGACCTCAATAAGAACCCAGGATTCCTTCTATCTATAATAATGATTTCGTGAAGATTGGCGAAGATTCGTGGTTCATAAATGGGGGTGAGGTAGGGGCCAATAATCCGCCAAATCCGTGTAATCCGCGGTTAATGTAGGAGACGGGGTGATGCTATTCCAGGTCGAGCCGCTCGAATATGATATCCCCCATAATCAGGTGTTCACCCGGAAGGAGCAATCCCCGGTCAACCTCCAGCCATTCCGGGACCCGCCCGGATCGGTAGATCTGCCGCCAGGCGCCGACATTCTCGATCTCCGGATACTTGAAGATCACCGGGGATAGGTGAAGAAAACGGACCCGGGGGACCAGTTCCTTGATCTCCCTCATCTGCCCGATCTCCCACGGGATCCAGACCGCCCTCCGGTTGGCGTACCAGGCCACCGCCCAGGGGATGTCGGAAGCCGCCGCCTCGTCCGGACGGACCAGCCTCTGCAACCTCTCCAGGGGGCCGTCATCCCGGATCTGGGCGGCTTCCTCCGGCGTGAAGACCACCGGGAGATATCGGGGCAAGGGGAGGCCGTAAGCCAGGCTGACCAGCCCGGGGAAAGCGCTCACCAGGCAGAAACAGGCCACCAGGGCCGAGAAACTTTTCCTCCCCCAATTCCGGAAACGATCGAGCAATTCGTCCAGGACGGCCAAACCGCCGATCACCAGCAGGGGAATGAAATACAGCATCCGGGTCAAGTCCCCGTTCCCGGCGGCGATTAAAACCAACTGGGAAAAGAAGAGAGTAACCGAGAGCCGGGCTGCCCGGGACCAGCGGGTATCCCGAAACCGGAATAAGAACCCGGCGAGGAACAAAGGAGTCAAAAGGGAAAGCGAAAAAGAAAGCCAGAGGGGATGCATCAGCCGGACAAACATCAGGAATTTATTCCAGAAGACAGAGAAGGGGAAAGCGACGGAAAACGCCAAAGAGGAGAAATCCCGGCTGAGCCGGTTCCCGGGGAAAAGCAGGCTGTAGGACTTGAAGTCCAGCCAGCGGAGGGAGAAGAAGGGGTTGCCGAAGACGACCGCGTTCCGAACCAGCCAGGGTAAAGAGACCAGACAGAAGCCGGCAAGGAAGAGAAAAACGTGAGTCCGCCGGCGGTAGGGCGAGTCAAAGAAAAGAAATACCGCCAGGGGGATAACCAGGAGGAAGAAATCGAACTCGCTTAAATATAACAGTCCCGCCAACCCGCCGAGCAGACTCGAGAAAGGCAGGGAAGCACGGTTCCGTTTATAATAAAGCCATAGATATAGAAGGAGAAAAAATGAGACCAGGGGAAAGGACTGCCCGGAGAAACCGCTCTCGATCAGCGCGATATTCGACATATAGAGGAGAAAGGCGAGGGCTGCGACGATAAGATCCCGAAAGAGGACCCGGACGAAGATAAACAACGCCGCCCCGGTCAGAAACGCCCAGAAGAGCGAATAAGCGAGGAGAGCCCCGTCATTGACCCCGGCCAGATTCAGGAACCAGGCCAGAACGATAACCGGGAGGGGGGAGATATAGGCATCGGGGATCCTCTCCATAGTGGACCCGAGCAGAAGGGAGATCGGCTTGATAACCTGGGTGGTCAACCCCTCCCCGAGGTAAAACTGCCGGGCGACCTGTCCCTGGTTAAAGGCGTCCACGGTAACGATCCCCTCGTACTGCCGGATGTAATAAACACCCCAGATGATGAGCCCGATCAGGAGAGAGACCAGGATCACCGACCCGGCAATGGTCACCCGGTCGAACATTTTCCGGTATTCGGCAGCCGCTTCGGTCATTTTACCTTACTTCAGGGTAACGTAGGTCAGGCATTCCTGCCTGACCAAAAAGCGGCATAAGATCCTGTCAGGCAGGAATGCCTGACCTACCTTGCCACTCGATAATAAGAGGTGGACGTTCTTCGGGTTCGGCTAACCGGCAGTTTTTGCCGGGAAGAACCCCGGGGGAAATCTGATTTATTTTTCCGGGAAAAAGTAATTGTGGTAGTCTAATGGTTAAACAGGCTTAAGTTCAATGGAATTCAATAAAATAATTCCCCTCGGCTGAGTTGACTTTCGGGAATTATTTCATTATATTATATTAGTGTGCGGGGTTTTAAAGGGGCAATGGGCTATAAGGATAAACTTTGTTGAAAAAGCCTTATATATATTATATCGGAGCGGTTTTACTCTGGCTGGGCGCGGCGGCCGGAACGGGCTGGGGGCAGACAATCACCCTAATCTCTCCCAATACTACCGGCCTGGCCTGGTCGGGGGCAGAGGAAATCGAATGGTCAACCTCGACCGCCGGCTGGGTGCCGGGAGATACCCTTTTTCTCGAACTGTCTTCCGACGGCGGCGTGGCCTACGACACCACCATCGCCCAAAACCTCCCCTACGACCTGGAGAACTTCCGCTTCCACACTACAACCCTGGCCAACGGAAGTTCCTACCGGATCAAGATCTCCAAAACCGGGGACCCCGGGGTTACCGACGAGAGCGTCGATAATTTCGAAATCAGCAACTCGGTCACCGGCACGGCTTATTTCGTCAACGATACCGACAACGCGGACGACGTCTATTGCACGGCGATCGGAAACGACTCGAACGACGGCCTCTCACCCGCCACCCCCCGCCTGACGGTACAGACGGTTATCGATGATTACGTTCTGGGACCCGGGGACGTTGTTTACATAGATACGGGGAGATGGGTGCAAGCGGGCAGTGAGGCCTTTATCGCTTCCGACCAGGGCAGCCCCCTTTCCCCGCTCTACTTTACCGGTTCGCCCAATGGAACGGTCTTTTCCGGAAATTATATGCCGGCGTCTTCCCCGCGGGTACTTGTTTACCGCCGTTCTTACATTAATATTTCCAGCCTGATACTGGAAGCTTCCATTTCTCACGGCATTTATCTTCACCAGTCAACCGCAATAGAGATCGTTGCCTCGACCATCAGGGAAAACGACTGGGGGGTGTATTCACACGAAAGTTACACTTCTTCCATTAGCGAAAACTTGATTGAAGACAACAGATCAGGGGGGATACGGGTTTTTGAAAGATACGGTCATATCGTTTCCGGCAACGAAATATTCGGCAACGGAGGCATTGGAATCTATCTGGATAAAGCTACCTCTTCCTGGATTACAAGTAACGAGGTACGGAACAACTCCGGGAGAGGTATATACGATTCCCGGGGCAATAGCAATACGATCCAATCTAATCTCGTCAGTAACAGTTCCGGTGATAACCTGGCCTATTATACTACGAGTAATGCCCGGGTCATCCGGAATATTTTGCTGTCTCCCGCGGAGTACAATATCAAGTTAGACAAGATGACCAACATCACGATCCTGAACAACTGCCTGTACGGAAGAGGCATTACCATAGACAGGTATTCATACAATTTGAGATTCTTCAACAACATCTTCTGGGCTTTCTCAACCAATGACTACTGCATCAATGCGACCTATGGAAACCCGGAAGTAAATCTCATCACCTCGGACTTCAACCTGATCTTGCCCACCGGGGGGGCCCGGGCCGGATATTGGAAAGGAGCGCGTCCCGACCTCCGGAGCTGGGTACTGGCCAGCGGCCAGGACGGCCGCTCCTTGAGCGCGAACCCGCTTTTCGCTGACCTTGCCGGGAACGATTACCACTTACAGTCCACCGAGGGGAGCCGGCGCAACGACGACTGGGCCTGGCACACGGACCCCAGCGACAGCCCCGCCCTTAACGCGGGAAGACCGGCGACGATTTTCACCGAGCTTTCCGCTCCACTCGCCGCCGGCGCCGGCACCGTCCAGCTGCTCTCCGCGGCAGGTTTCCTTCCCGGACCGGAGATGGTTCAGATTGATGACGACATCGTTTCTTATTCCTCCATCTCCGGCAATACCCTGACCGGGTGTTCCGGGATCTGGGAAAATCACTCCGCCGGAATCGGTGTCTTTCAGCCGGTGGGATCGGCTTACGGGCGGGAACCGGAACCGAACGGGGAGAGGGTGAATATCGGCCCTTACGGCAACACCCCGGAAGCTTCGAAGTCGAGCCTGAAGACCCTGGCGGTCGTCTCGCCGACGGGTGGACCGGAAGGCGATGAAATGTGGGGCCGTGAACACGAAATTGACTGGCGGGTGATCGGGACCGGCTGGGGGCCCGGCGACACCCTGTCCATTGCCTACTCGCCCGATTCGATCACCTGGAGCACGGTCACCTCCGGCATCGCCTACGACGACCGTCCATTCCCGTCCTGGAATACCCAGAGTCACGCGGACATCGGGACCGGAAGACTCCGTATATCCCATATCTCCGGGGAACCGCTGGCAACCAGCGGAATCTTCCGCATCGACAACAGCCCGCCGACCGTAGGCCTCTCCGTTCCCGAGGGTGGGGCCATCAATCAGTCCCTGAACTCGGCCCTGATCTCCGAGGTCGCCGTGGACACAGGAGCCGGGCTGCATCCCTCGTCACCCTATTACTTCCGGATCGACACCCGGGAAACCTTTGACTCGCCGGATCTCCAGACCTTGGGCTGGCTGGGCGGACGGGTCTGGTATGCCGATCTCCAACCGCAGACGGATTACTACTGGCAGGTCCGGGCCCGGGACGGTACCGACCCGACCAACGTCAGTGATTTCTGCGCCGAGGCCGGCGTCCCGGGCAGTTACTGGAAATTCCGGACCGCTCGGGTCTTGTACGCCGAAGACATCGAATCGGCCACCACCGGGCTGCGCTGGATGCTGGATAATTACGATCTGGCCCCGGGAGACACCATCTACGTCGCCCCCGGGATTTATCCGCTGACCGATCCCCTGGAATTCCCGGCCGAAGACGGGGGAGACGAGGACGCGGGGGTGCGGATCGAGGGGCTCAACGGGGAAGTTCTCCTCGACGGGGGAGGCCTGCTCGCCAACTGCCTCCAGGTCACCGGCGACTACTTCGAGATCGACAATTTCTCCTTCACCAACGCCGTCAGCAGCGGGATACTGGTCACCGGCAACCACAATATCATCCAGGGGGGAAGTAGTTATATAAACGGCGGGGACGGGGTCGAGGTTCGGGGGGATTACAATACGATCCGGAATATGCTGGCTTACGGCAACCTCCGGGCCGGCTTCCGCCTGGCGGCCGCTTACCGGAACCGGCTTCTGAACAACACCGCCGCCGGCAACGGGACCCGGGAGATCTTTTTGGAGGACGGGTCGCTCTATGACGGCTCGATCGAGACCGTCCTGACGAACAACATCCTTTCCGCCACGGGAATCGGGCGGACGGCGCTCTATGTGGAGAGCGCCAGCCGGACCGGTCTGGAGTCCGACTACAATCTCCTTTTCGCCGCCGGCAACGCGAAGATCGGTCACTGGGCGGGGAGCGATCTCGCCACCTTCAGCCAGTGGACGGAGGCCAGCCTCCAGGACGGAAACAGCATCTCCGCCAACCCGCTCTTCGTCGGCGGGGGTAACTATCGTCTCCAGTCCACGGCGGGTAGTTACAAGCCGGGTATCGGTTGGACCCCTGACGGCAACGACTCCCCGGGACTCGACCGGGGCGATCCCCTCTCGGTTTATTACCTGGAGCCGGCTCCCAGCGGGGGGAGGGTCAACCTGGGGGCGTACGGGAACTCTCTCGAGGCCTCCCTCGCACCCGCGCCTGCCTCCGGGACCAATTACTACGTCAACGACTCCTCCACCGACCTCGATTACTTCTGCACGGCGCCGGGGAAGAGCTGGGAGGAAGGCCATACCGGTCTCACCCCCGCCGATCCCCTCGACTCGATCGAGGAGGTCTTCAGCCGCCACGCCATCCAGGCGGGGGATACCATTTATGTCGATACAGGCCGCTACGTGCTATCGGACCCGATCGCCCCCCCCGTTTCAGGGAGCGCGACAAGCAAACTTGCCTTCGCCGGTTCTCCCCGGGGAGCGATCCTTGATGGGCGGGGATTCGTTGCCAATTGTTTTAATCTTACCGCCAGGCATCACGTAACGATTGGAGGGTTCTTCCTGGCCAATGTAACCTCCCACAACTTATACTCCCTGAATTCCCACCATCTCCACTTTTTCCGGAACCGCGCGGTAGGAGCAGGCGGCCACGGGGTTTCATTAAATGGCTCCTACCAGGCCGTCCTCATTGACAACAGGATGGAGCATAATCTTGAAGACGGTCTTTCTGCGACCGATGTCCACCAAAGTTTCGCCGCCCGGGACAACTGGCTCTTGAATAATGGCAGACGAGGAATTGCAATCCAGGGAGGAACCAACGTTGATATATCAGGTAACAGAATTGAAGAAAACACTGCTAACGGAATCGTCCTTGGAGGTATCAGTAACGGACGAGTCTCGTATAATCTTCTAAGGAACAACAGTGCTACCGGTTCTAGTTCGGCAATCAGCCTTGCCTCCTCCCTGTATAACACTTCTATTATTGGGAACACGATCTCCGGGAGTTCTTTTGGAATTTATAATCAATCTTCCGGCACAATATTTTCCGGAAACCAGATCTTTGATAATGGTTTCGGGATTTACTTTCACGTAGGTGCCAACAGCCGTGTTCTGAATAACGTTTTTTATAATAACCTGAACGCGGGGGTATATTTCTATGCCGGACATTACGTTACCATCAATAACAATGTGTTTTACAACAACGGAAACCCTGAGATTTATTTGCGCCGGGGAATGCTCTCGACCAGGATTAAAAACAACATAATCGCTCCCCGGGGAAGCGGAAGATTGGGAATTAATGTCAGCGATCCCAATCCCGAAACTCTCGGGTATCACTTTGAATACAACATATATTTTCCCACCGAGGGAGCCCGAATCGGTTACTGGAAGGGAAACCGGGACACCTTGCGGGCCTGGCAGGTCAACAGCCGCCAGGACGGGCACAGCCTGGAAGCCGACCCTCTCTTCGTCAACCCGGCCGCGGGAAACTTTTATCTCCGGAGCCAGGAAGGATGGTTCGACGGGGGGAAATGGTCATTCAGCGGGGAGAACAGCCCCGGGTTGAACCGGGGCGACCCGGCCGACGATTACTCGGGGGAACTCTCCCCCAGCGGGGGGCGGATCAATATCGGGGGTTACGGGAACACCGCCCGGGCCTCCCGGTCCTCGCTCAAGTCCCTCGACGTGACCTCCCCGCTGGGCACGAGTGCGGGGAGCGAAAAATGGAGCCGTTCCCACGACCTGACCTGGGCCGCGATCGGGGATACCTGGGTGCCGGGCGACCGCTTCCGTCTCGATTACGCTACCGATGGGAGCAACTGGACTCCGATCACGGATGGGATTCCCTGGCCGGTGACCGCCTATCCCGCCTGGAATACCGCTTCCATCCCCGACGGAATCACCTACCAGGTCCGGGTCCGGCACACGGCGGGGGTGGCGGCCGATGCCGCCAGCGGTATCTTCCTGGTTGACAACACCATGCCGATCAATGTCGGTTCCGTGCTTCCCCCGGAAGGCGCGGACCGGGAACAGCTCTTCAACTCGCTCCTGGCCCTCCAGGCGGCCGACAGCCCGGCCGGCCTCAACCCCGCCCCCTATTACTTCCAGCTTGACACCGTCCCCACTTTCGATTCCCCGCTGCTCCAGAACTCCGGCTGGCTGGGGTACCGCTCCTGGAACCCCGGACTTTCCCCCGACACCTGGTACTACTGGCGGGTAAAGACCCGGGACGACGCCGATCCGGTTAACGAGAGCGTGTTCTGCGGCTTCGCCTCCGACACCGACGGTTACGGGACCTTCAGGACGATCGGGGTCTACCACGCGACCAATATTGACCTGACCGGCGACGAGGATGACCTCCGCTGGATCCTGGATAACGTTGAACTCCTCCCCGGGGATATCGTCTATGTCGACGGCGGTTTTTACAGCCTCACCGCCCCGCTCGAGTTACCTCCCGGAGATGGAGGCGACGAAGACGATCCGGTCCGGATCGTCGGGGTCGGGGAGGAGGTTCTCCTCGACGGGTCCGGGCGGGATTACTGCCTGGTGATCAGCGGGGATTATTTCCGGGTGGAGAACTTCTCCTTTACCAATGCCAGCGAGAGCGGGGTCCTGGTCACCGGAAACCACAATACCGTTCAGAACGGCCGCTCCTTCAACAACGGGGGCGACGGTATCGAGGTCACCGGGGACTGGACCACCATCCGGAATATGCTGGCTTACGCAAACGGAGGGGCGGGAATCCATCTCTTCACCTCCCAGCATTCCACCCTGGAAAACAACACCTGCTCCGCCAACGGAACAAAAGAAATCTTCCTGGAAGATGAACCGGCCAACCCCGCGCATCCGAGGCGGGCGGTAGGTTCCGTGAACGCTTCCCTCCGCAATAACATCCTCGACACCGCCGGAGCCGGGAAGTTCGCGATCTTTATCGACGAGATCAGTCAGATCGGATTCAGTTCCGATTACAACCTCTTTCACGCCGCGGACGGGGCGGAGGTTGGTTACTGGGACTCGGAGACCCGGAGCTCTTTCGCCGACTGGACCGCGGCCAGCGGCGGGGACCTGAACGGTCTCAGCGGCGATCCCCTCTTTGTCTCTGTCGGGGGGGGCGACTATCACCTTCAATCCACCCGGGGGTCCTTCCACGGGGGGGCCTGGACCGCCGACTCCGACAATTCTTCCGGATTGGATGCGGGAGATCCGGCCTCCCTCTCCTTTTACGAACCGGCCCCCAACGGGGGGCGGGTCAACCTGGGGTCCTTCGGAAACACGGTCGAGGCCTCTCTCTCTCCTTCTCCCGCCATCGGGAACAGTTACTACGTCAACGACTCCTCCACCGAGTGGGATTATTACTGTACCGCGCCGGGGGACCCGGGGAACAGCGGCCGGGCGCCGGACGCTCCTCTCGATTCGATCGCCGCGGTGATCAGCCGCTATTCGCTCTATGCCGGGGATACCATTTTTGTCGATACCGGAATCTATTACATCGGCGCACCGATCACCTTTCCCCGGAGCGGAAACGCCCAGAACCCGATCACGATCGCCGGTTCTCCCCGCGGGACAGTCGTTGACAGCCGGACCGTGGCCACCAGGTGCTTCACCATCGACAGTCGGAGCTATATCTCGCTGGCCAACCTGACCCTCCTCAACGCCCTGGATTACGGGATTGTCGCGAATGCGGCCCACTACCTGTCCCTGGCGGAAACCACGGTAAAGGGGGCCAGGCTGGACGGATTCTATGTCAACGCCAGCAGCGGGGTCCGAATATCCGGCTGCGCCAGTTTCTATAACGGCCGCCACGGTTTTTACCTTTACGGCAGCGCGACCAATTCCGTGCGCGGTTGCGTTGCCGAGTTGAATTCCGGAAGTGGGCTTCTGTTGACCGGCGGCAGGGATAACCTGATCGCCTCTTCTGTTTTTCGTAGTAACGCTGAAAAGGGACTGAGTGTAAGCGCATCCATCCGCGCCGCCATCTCCGATAATATCTCTGAAGACAATCAAAGTGAAGGCTTCTACATTACCGGCGGATCCGGGTCCGTCCTCACCGGAAACCGGTCCCGGGGTAACAGCGAGGGTTTCCTCCTGTACGGTACAAGCACCAGCAGGCTGACCCGAAACCGGGCGGAGCAAAACTGGGGAAATGGATTTCGTCTATTCAATTCACCAAATAACGAAATTTTTTATAACCTCAGTTCCCGGAACGGCGGTTTCGGTTTCTCGATCGACGTCTCCAGGTCTACTTTCTTAATCAACAATACCAGTTATTGGAATTCTGGAGAAGTAAACCTGAGTACCGGTCTGGGCAATACCGACATCACGGTCCGGAATAACGTCCTCTGGGCCGCGGGCCCCGGAAATCACGCCCTTCGCCTGGGAACATTGCCGAGTTCCTTGAACTGGGATTCCAATTTCAACTGCCTCTGGGCGACTAACGGCGCTTACATCGGTTACCTGGGGGGAAATTATTCCACCCTTTTCAGCTGGCAGGTAGCGAGCGGGGTCGACGGGTTGAGCATTTCCTACAACCCGGTCTTTGTCGATCCCGAGAGCGAGGATTTCCATCTCCAGAGTCCGCTCGGGAGTTACCACGGCGGCTACTGGACCGCCGACCCCAATATGAGCCCGGCCATCAACCAGGGCCAGTTCTGGCTGGGTTCCTCGTCGCTGGTCAACGAGATCTACACCACATCTCCCTTTATCGACCTCGTTGATGCTTACTACTTCTCCGCGGGCCCCGACCGGGTGGAGATCAACGGCAATATCATCGCCTACACCGCCAAGGACGGCGACCGGCTGACCGGGGTCTCCGGGATCGAGCGGACTCACCCGGCCGGGTCGGAAGTCTTCCAGCCGGTCGGCTCCGACTATACCCGGCAACCGGAACCACACGGACAGAGGGTCAACATCGGGGCTTACGGGGGAATGGGAGAGGCCTCGCTTTCAACGCGGAGGACACTCCCGATCACCCGCCCCCTGGGGGGGGAGAAGTGGAGCCGGACCCAGGAACTCCGCTGGCTGGCGATCCCGGCCGACGAGTGGGCGGTCGGGACCGAGATCACCATCGAGTACAGCACGGACGGGTTCACGGAATATTACTTCCACATCGACACCGTCGAGTACCCGACCCAGAGTTACATCTGGGATACCGAGGACCCCCTCCAGGCCGGCGGTGACTCCAATAGGTACCAGATCCGGATCTGCAGCCCGGGGGACGAAGACGAACCGGACCTGGTCACCACCAGCGGGCTCTTCACCGTTGACAATACCGTTCCGTACGACGTCGGCTGCCTCTTCCCCGAGGACGGCGACTCCCATCTCCCCACCTACATCCCTCTCCGAGGGCGGGAACCGGATGACGCGCTGGCCGGCTTGCACGATGACCCTTACTATTTTCAACTTGACATCTCGGAGGATTTCGAGACCGAACCGCAGAATTCGGGATGGCTCTCCCGCAACGCCTGGCGGCCGGTGCTCGAACCCGGAACCACCTACTACTGGCGGGTCAAGGTGCGGGACGCGGCCGAACCTCCCAACGAAAGCTGGTTCTGCGGGTTCACCCCCGACAGCCCCGGACACGGGACTTTCTCCACCGCCAATATCTTCCGGGCCACTGATATCGAGAGCGAGACCACCGGACTGCGCTGGATCCTGGATAACTACGAAGTCGACCCCGGAGACACCATAATGCTCGAGGCCGGTTTTCACGCGATGTCCGCTCCGGTCACAATCACTATCTCCGACGGCGGATCACGCTATTATCCGGTCCGGATCGCCGGGGTAGGAGAAGGGGCGGTCCTCGACGCCGGCGGGGTGGTCGGGAACTGCCTGGTCCTGGAAGCCGACTACGTGATCCTCGAGAATATCAGTTACTATTACGCCACCGGGGCCGGGCTGGTGGTGACCGGGGCCAACAACATAGTCCGGGAGGGGGCCTCCTATCTCCACGGGGGGCCGGGGGTGGAGATCAGCGGGGCCGCCAACCAGTTGATTAATTTCCTCACTTACGGCAACCTGGGGCCGGGGGTCCGCCTGGCGGGGGCCGAAGGGAACCGGGTGGTTAACATCACCTCCCACGGTAACCAGGACGGTGGGCTCGTCTGCGCGGCCGCCCCGTACAGCTACTTACGGAATAATATCCTCTGGGCGGCGGCCGCCGGGACCCATTCCATCTACGTTGACGCGGTCAGCGAGAACGGTTTCGTTTCCGATTACAATAACCTCTACGGGGACGTTTCCACTTATATCGGCCACTGGGGCGGGACCGATCTGGCCGCCTTCAGTGATTGGACTGAGGCCAGCTTCCAGGACCAATCCAGCATCAGCCTCGACCCGCTATTCGCCGATGCCGACGCGCGCAACTACCACCTGAAAAGCCCGGGCGGCAGGTGGACAGGCTGGATCTCCTGGACCACGGTAGATTCCGAGTACTCGCCCTCGATCGATGCCGGCGATCCTTCTTCCCCCTACTTCCGGGAATCATCCCCCAAGGGGAGGAGGATCAACCAGGGGGCTTATGGAAACACTTTCCGGGCGTCCCGGAGTTATGACCCCGGTGACATCCTGCCGGGAAGAAATTTTTACCTCAATGACGAAAGCTTGGAGGATGCTGTATTTACTACCGCGACGGGGAGTAACTCCAACAGCGGTCTCTCCCCGTCCGCCCCCAAACGGACACTAGACGGAGAGGGCATTTTGGTGGAAGACCTGGAACCGGGCGATAGCATTTTCATCGACACAGGGAAGTATCCACTGGCCGGGCCAGCCTTAATCTACGCGCTTCACTCGGGAACCGAAGAACACCCGGTTTGTTTTGTCGGTTCGCCCAATATTTCCCTGGTGGACGGGGACCTCACCACCGGAGCCGGGTTGTTCATTAACAAAGCGGATTATATCGCCATCGACCGGATTCACTCGGCCGGAACCCTGAGCGCCTCCGGCGTCACGATCTCCGGCGCCAACTCGATCACACTCCGGGAGAGCGCGATTTCCTTTCACGGGCAAGCGGATGGGGAGGGAGGGGGTGGAGTCAGCATCTCCAGTTCAAACGATATCCTGCTCGCGGATAACCAGGTCGGCTTTAACAGCAGGGCCGGAGTGTCTGCCGGCAACAGTTCGAAGGTCTCTATCTTGGACAACCTGGTCCGGACCAACAATCGCCAGGGAATCTTATGCTCCGCCGTGTCAAACCTGCTCATCGCCGATAACATCGTCTTTAACCACGAACGAAGGGGAATTGATCTCTCGGAAATTGACGGGGGAGACGTTCAGGGTAACAACGTTTACAGCAACCGGGGTCGAGGAATCAGCGCGCAGGGAAATAATCTGTCGGTGAATAACAATTTGGTCTATGACAATGAACGCGGTCCCGGTGGGGTTCTTGACAAAGTGGGAATCTTCGCCCAGGGTGACGGTATCATCATCGCCAATAATACCCTCTACCTGAACCGGGGGAGTGAATTCCGGATACAATCCCCCGGAATATCCCTGAGAAATAATATCGCCTGGGCCAACGGTAATAACGCTCACGTCTTCTGGTTCGAGAGCGGGGCAAACCAGTTCTCCGATTTCAACATCCTGACCGCGACCACGGGGGCGGCGATCGGGCACTGGACCACCGGGACTTCCTATACCCTCGACGACTGGCAGCTGCGGTCCAGCCTCGACTCCCACAGCCTTGACAGCAACCCGCTCTTTGTCGATCCGGTCGGCCCCGACGGCATCCTGGGCAGGAATTGGGGGGAAGACGATGATTTTCACCTCCGGTCCACCGAGGGATCTTACCACTTCGGCCGCTGGCTTAACGACCCCACCGACAGCGCCGGCCTGAACACCGGAGACCCTTCCTCCCCTTACGACGAAGAAACTGACCCGAACGGAGGCCGGATTAATATCGGCGCTTACGGCAACACCTACCCGGCTTCCCGCTCCTCGCTTGACACTATATTTCTCAGATCACCCTACGGAGGATCTTTCGGGGCGGAGAAATGGAGCGGAAGCCACGAACTCACCTGGACGGCTTTCACCGCCTGGGCGCCGGGTCGGACGGTGGACCTGGAGTACACCCGGGACGGGACAACTTTCTTCCCCATCGATACCGCGGACTGGGACGACCAGACCTACCCCGCCTGGAACACCTCCACCCTACCCGACAGCCGGTTCTACCAGGTCCGGGTGAAGGACAGCGCCGACTCTACGATCTCCAGCATCAGCGGGCGGTTCATTGTCGATAACTCTCCGCCCACCAACATCGGGGCGGTCAGTCCGATTAACGGCCAGATCGGGATTGACCCGGAGGAGGCCACATTCCAGGCCCTGGCGGCGACCGACGCCCTGGCCGGCCTCCATCCCCTCCCCTACTACTTCCGGGCCGACACTTCCCCGGATTTCGATTCCCCCGACCTGATCGTTTCCGACTGGCTGGAGGGGAGGAACTGGAACACCCAGTCGCTCCAGCAGAACACCTGGTACTACTGGCAGGTCCGGGCCCGGGATGACGCCGACCTCCCCAACGTCAGCGATTTCTGCGCCGATACCGATGTCGCCGACAGTACCTGGAAGTTCAAGACCGCCCGTGTTTATCACGTCTTCGAGGTCGATAACCCCGATGGACTCCGCGACGTCCTCGACAACAAGACCATCGAGGAAGGCGACATCATCCGCCTCCGGGCCGATACCGGCATCTTCGAGGTGACCGGGACCGGGGTGATCGTCCCCGACCGCTTCCAGGGAACCGCCCTCCATCCGGTCCGGATCGAGGGGGCTGAAGGCCGGCCGCTGGTCGAAGGCGACGGGTTGGTCGACTTCCTCCTCGATGTCCAAACCGACTACATCAAGGTTGAGGGGATCGACTTTACCGGTTCGGGGGATACCGGGCTGCTGATCAGCGGAGACCACAACCTGGTCACCCGCTGCCTGAGCTACGACCAGGGCGGAGCGGGGGTCGAGGTGACCGGGGACGACAACCAGGTTCAGAACACCATCTGCTACCTGAACGGAGGGGCGGGGATACTCTTCAGCGGCGGGGTTGAAAACCGGGCTTACAACAACACCCTTTACGGCAACCGGGCCGCCGGCCTCCAGCTCCTCTCCGCCACCCAGAGCAACCTGAGAAACAACATCTCCTGGGCGGTGGGGACCGGGACCCTGGCCGTCACCGTCGATGCGGCGAGCCAGACGGACCTGACCTGTAACTACAACAACCTTTACTCGACCGAGGACGGCCTGATCGGACTCTGGGGCGAACAGACCGCGGCCTCCCTGGGTGAATGGAGAACCGCCAGCGGCAAAGACGCCAACAGCATCACCGCCAACCCCCAGTTTTACAAGATCGCTTACTGGGGCAACCGGGAATATATTTATGACTTACATCTCCGGTCGCCGGCTTTTCCTCCTGTCTCACCCTGCCGCAACCGGGGAACCGGCGGCGGCGGGATCCCGAGCGACGATTACGACGGAGAGCCCCGACCCTTCGGGGCCGCCCGGGACATCGGGGCCGACGAGTGGGTGGATACCTATGGCAACGCCCTCCCTGATTACTGGGAGATCCGGTACTTCGGCAGTCTCGATCCCGACCGGATCGGCACCCAGGATCCCGACGGCGACGACCTGACCAACATCAACGAGTACTTCTACTACACCAACCCCGCCGACCCCGACACCGACGGGGACGGCCTGAGCGACGGCGACGAGGTTTACGGTTACCTCAATCCCTACCAACAGACCGGCTTCTTCCCCCAGTACCCCGGTTCCACCAACCCCCTGGACCCGGACAGCGACTGGGACGGAATCAACGACGGGGACGAGATCGCCCAAACATCCGACCCCTCCAGCCCGGACACCGACGGCGACGGCCTCATCGACGGTTACAGTCTCGAGATCGCGACTCTGCCACCGGAGCAGATAGCTTACCTGGAGAGCCACAACATAGTCCGGGGCCCCTACCCGGACCGCGACTGGTTTATGGGGGAACTCTCGGTCGGGACCGACCCCCTCGACCCGGACACCGACGACGACGGCTGCCCCGACGGGTGGGAGGTTTACTGGGGCCTGGACCCCTTCGACGACGGAAGGACCAATATCGACGACGGGGGGATCGGCGACCCCGACGGGGACCGGCTCAACAACTACGAGGAGTACCTCTTCGGGACCAGCCCGATCGACCCCTCCAACCCGGTCACCCGCTACGTGGACCGGGCCGCGGCGGGGTCCGGCAACGGCTCTTCCTGGGCCAACGCCTGGAACACCATCGGCGAGGCCCTGGACTGGAAGGAACAGACGGGACAGGCGGATCTCCCTGCGATCGTCCTGGTCACCGGCGGGATCTATTACGAGTCCGACCTGGAACTGGACGAAGACCACAGCGGGCTGGCCCTGATGGGCGCTCACCCCTACCAGCGGCCGGTGATCGACGGCGGCGGTTCCGGAAGAGCCTTCAACGCCTTTGGCCTCCAGACCGCCAAGATCGACAGCTTCGAGATACGCAACTCTGTTTTTACCGGACCGGGAGGGGGAATCCACCTGGAGGACTCCTCGCCCGTCCTCAGCAACCTGCTCATCCACAACAACACCGCCACCGGACCCACCGGGCGGGGAGGGGCGATCTACGTTCTCGGAGCCGGCTCCAAACCGCTGATTATCGACAATACGATAGCCAAGAACTCCGGCCACGATAACTATGGTGGGATCTACGTCGCCTCGGGGACGCCGCGGCTGGCCAACAATATCCTCTGGTATAACGGGATCGACATCTACCGCTTCGGCCTGACGACGGATATGATCTCCTACTGCAACATCGGTTCTCAGGAAGGCGGGTTCAACATCATCAACTTTGCCGGGAACTTCTCGGAGGAGCCGGGGTTCCGTCACCTGGGTGCCGACCGCTTCCATCTCTCCGCCTTCTTCAGTGAGACCAACCCGGTTTACGGGGTCACCTTCACCGGCCAGACCAACCCCAACATCAACGCCGGGACCAGCGCCCGGTGGATGACGGGAGGTTACGCCCCGGCGATGCTGGCCGACTACGAGGGAGAGGGACGCTGGAATTACCTCTCCCAGCCGGTCACCGGCGGGGGCATCCCCGGCCTCGATTACTACGACATCGGGGCCGACGAGTATGTCGATACCGACTACAATACCCTCCTCGACTGGTGGGAACACAAGTATTGGGGGGCGATCGGGCAGGATCCCGGCGCCGATGAGGATCTTGGTTATGACGGTGTAACTCCGCGGCCAGACGGGATGCCCAACTTCTGGGAGTACTACTACCTTACCAATCCGAGAAAGTACGATACCTCGGTCTCCGGGATGGGGGATTTAGAAGAGGTGGTTTACTGGGACATCACCCACGGGATCGACTGGCCCGACAGCCCGGCGGGGGGGCAGCGCTGGGACAGCAACCCCTATGGCTACGGGATCAACATCCTAACCGCCGACGTTGACGGCGACCGGCTGATCGACGGTTATTGGCTGGAGCGGGCGGCGATGAGCGCGGAGGATATCGCCCTCCTGGAGAGCCTGAACATCGTCGAAGTCGAGGGTAGGTTTATGGGAGAGCGGACGGTCGGCTCCGACCCGGCCGACCCCGACACCTCCGATAACTTCCTCGATGACGGGGACGCGGTCGAGTACTGGCATTACACCCACAATACACTCTTCCCGGACAGCGCCCCCACCACCTGGGACTATATCTTCCCCGGCAACCCGCTGATCGCTCCCCTGGCCTGGTCGACCGACCTGACCGAGATGCCCGACGGCTGGCAGATCATTCACGGCCTCGACCCGGCCGACGATGGCTACTACTACTATACCGACGTGGTCGATGAACACTACGGAGCGGGCGGGGACCTTGACGGCGACCGGATCCCCAATCTGGTCGAGTACTGGTTAGATACCGACCCCCGGAACACGAACTCCCCCGAGGTGGTAATTGTGGATATCGCCGGCACGATCGGGATCGACTGCGATTACAACTACATCAAGGACGCGATCGCCGATACCCCCGCGGGAGAGGCCCGGTCGATCCTGGTCCGGCCCGGGGTTTACGAGGAGGACAATATCGGGGTGCGGGACCGGATGGCGATTCTCGGCGAGTACGCCTACAGTACGATCATTGACGCCGGGGACCAGCGGGGTCTGACCTTCAGCGGGATCGAAAACGGGGCGATGGTGGACGGCTTCACCATCCGCAACGCCTATTCGTCGGGGCCGGGGGGGGCGGTCTACGCCACCAACTCCTGCCTCTTCCTCTCGAATATGGTGATTGCCGGGAACGAAGCGGCCGACGGGGCTTCCCCGGGCCACGGCGGGGCGGTCTGGGCCGGCAATGGCTCCTACCTCAACCTGATCAATTCAACCATCGCCGACAACATCGGCAGCGGCGGCTACGGTGGGGTTTATCTGGACGGGGAAGCCGAGACCAGGGCCGACCTGATCAATAATATCCTTTGGGACAACACCAACGACCTCTTTGGCGCCCAGACCGATATGGTCTGGTACAACAACATCAGCGACGGCCAGTTCGTCGGGTTTAATGCCAATACCTCGGTTGACCCGATGTTTAACGACCAAGCGGCGGGCAACTACCTGATTAACCGGTTCTCGCCTATGCGGGATGCCGGGAGTTTCATCAAGGCCGGCGGTTTCGATATGATCGGATTGTCCCGACCCCAGGACAGCGCCTTCAATATCGGGGCCCACGAGGTCAAGCTGGCGGCCTCCCCCACCCCCTCGGTGACCCCTACCCCTACCCCGACGATGACCCCGACCCCCTCGGTCACCCCGACCCCGACGGTGACCCCGGCCCCACCCTCCCCTCCCCCGACTCCGGAGAGAACACCCTACTTCCCGAGTCCGACGCCCCGGGTGCCGACCCCGCCCCCGACCGCCACGCCGGAGCCGCCGGCGCCGCCGACCCCGCCAACGACTCCCGTTCTCCCGACCCGGACCCCGACCCCGGTCCCGACGGCGACCCCGGAATTCACCCCGACCGCGACCCCGTTCGGGTACAAGACCCCGACTCCCAGCCCGTCCCCCATCGACTTCTACTACCGCGATCCGGCCCAGAACAGCTTCCTCAACCTCTACATCGACGATTACGACACCTACTACGCGATCGGCTGGGCCGGCGACGACTGGCGGGACATCTTCGGGCTGCCCGCCAACCGCTGGTACGCCGCCCGGTGGAGTTACGGCACCTATCCCGGGCAGACCCAGTGGAGCGAGTGGACCTACCACGAAACCGAGACCCAGTGGCTGGAGCCCGACTGGCCGACCCCGACGCCAACCCCCTGGGGCTACCAGACCCCGACCCCGGTGCCCGACTTCTACTACCGGGACCCGGACCGGAACAGCTTCCTCTACCTCTTCATCGACGACTACGACACCTACTACTCGATCGGCTGGGCCGGCGACGACTGGCAGGCTATCCTGGATATGCCGGATTACCGCTGGTACGCCGCCCAGTGGACCTACGGTCCCCAGCCGAGCCAGACCTGGTGGAGCGAGTGGACCTACCACGGGACCGAGACCCAGTGGCTGGAACCCGACTGGCCGCCCCGGACGCCCACGGCCACCCCCACGGCGACCGTGTCGCCGCCGCCGACCCGGACCCCGACCCCCGGTATCTCCCCGACGCCTTCGGTGACCGCGACCCCGACCGCCACCCCCACGCCTTCCTTCGCCAACTGGTACTCGGCGGCCGGGGCGACCGAGATCGACGGGATAGCGTTCGATACCTACTTCGCGGTCAACAACCCGACGAACGCCGACGCCTACATCGAGTTCCGAGCGGTGGATGATCAGGGCCTGATCAAGCGGATGAACGACATCATCTCCCCCGAGTCGCGCTACACCCTGCATCTCAACGAAATGCTCCAGGGGACCCGGGGCGAGAACAACCCCTCGGTATCCGTCCTCATTTACGACCTGACCGACCGGATCATCCTGGTCGACCGCTCGATGTACTGGGACGCCGGTGGGCTCCACTGGGGCGGCGGCCACAATAGCGTGGTCAGCAACGCCGCCGCCACCCGCTGGGCCCTCCCCGAAGGGGCGACCCATATCTTCGACGAGTACATTCACGTCGTCAACCCGGACGAAGACCGCTGGGCCCACGTCAGAACCACCTTTATGAACGTACTGGCGGAGCACTGGGTGGCGGAAAAGTGGCTGAAGCCGGAGAGCAACTGGACCATCCACGTCAACGATATCGTGGGCAAGCAGGAGCATATCTCGACCCTGGTCGAGTCGCTGAACAACGTCCCGGTGGCCGCCGACCGGACGATGTACTTCACCAAACCCGGCTACTACGGGACAGACGTGAAGTGGGTCGGCGGCCACGCCTCGCGGGGAACCTCCGAAAGCTCGACCAAGTGGTTCATCTCCGAGGGGGCGACCCATAAATTCGACCACTGGATCCTGGTCACCAATCCGCATAGTACCGACGAGGCCGTGATCCGGGTCACCCTGATGGACCTGTCCGGAGTTATCAAGGTAATAAACGGAACCATCCCCCCGCTGGCCCGTTATACCTGCTATGTCAACCGGGAATTGGGATGGCAGAAGAACCCGCACATCTCGGCGATCGTGGAATCCCTGCCCCGGCCGGATTCTGAAGGCGGGACCCTCCCCGCCACTTACATAATGTGCGAACGGGCGATGTACTGGAAGCCATTCGGAACCGAGTGGGGAGCGGCCCAGGCCACCATCGGGGCGCTCTACGGGGCCCCGGTCTGGTACCTGCCGGAAGGGGCGACCATCCGTTTCGACGAATATATACTCCTGGCCAATCCCGACCCGGTACGGACCGCCGAAGCCAAAATCACCTTCTACTTCGAAGACGGCCCACCCCAGAATATCTACACCACGATCGGTCCGCAGTCGCGACAGACGGTTTATGTCAACCGCCACCTGAAGTCGCCGGCTATCTCCGCCCGGGTTGAAGAGACCAGCGAACCGTTTCAAGACAAGATACCGATCATCGCCGAACGTTCGATGTATTGGCACTCTTACAACCCCTGGGTCCCGTGGGTGGCCGGACACGCCACGATCGGGGTCCCGGTCCGGGTGCCGGGGAAATAAATAGAAGTAGCACAGGCATTCTTGCCTGTGTGGCGGTGGCGGGGGATTACAGGCAGGAATACACAGACAGGAATGTCTGTGCTACTTTGGACAACACAGACAGGAATGTCTGTGCTACTTTGGACAACACAGACAGGAATGTCTGTGCTACTTTGAACAACACAGACAGGAATGTCTGCTATGAAGCCATCACTCAAGAAAAAACTTCATTCCGCAATAACAAAGGCGTCAGTCTGCTATTCGTGCTCTACGGCACAAGGTAAAAAATTCTTTATAGAGGAAATCAAGGGGCCGACAAACTGTGTAGGTCGTGCTCGAAGCACTGACATTCCTCGTGGTCTTCCTTGTTCCTCGGGGCCTTTGCATCGCGACATTTCAGTTCTTTCCCGGAGATCAAAATCTTCTCAAGCAGATTTAACGATGCCTGTGTAGTGATCGGATCAGGCGGCACTCCTGTACTCTTCACCTCTTAACAGCATCCACCACAGGTTTATCGCCATTCGGCGAGCTACTCCAACTATTGCTTTCTGCTTGCAGCCCGTATTACGCAACAACCTCCTATAAACCGCCGCCGCGCGGCGATCACTGCCGACCCAGACCCAGGCGGCCTGAATTAACAAGCAACGCAAGGGACCCTGACCGGACTTAAGCAATGGTTTCGCTATTCGCCTGTCTCCGCTTTGCTTCACTCCCGGCGCCAGACCGAGATACAAGGCAACCTGGGTCTCATCCTTGAATCTGTCCGGTTGGTATACTTCCGTGAGAAAGCCCATCGTGGTCAGCATTCCTACTCCCGGATGACTCTCAAGAATGGCTTTATTTTTAGCAAACCGATCTTCCGCCGCCTTATCCTTGATGCGCTCCTCCGTTTTTTCCCGCTCTTGGATCAGGCACTCCAACTCCACCAGAAATGAATCCAGGACAAATCTCAGGTCAGGACTGATCTCCAACGCCGCCAGGGCCTTGATGCCCGCCTGGCTCCACCGGGAAAGTCCCGGGGGAGCATCAATTCCATACTGCAGAAGGAGGCTCTTGATCTGCTGCTTGATCCGTTTCTCCTTCTTCTTGATCTACACGCGCAGCCGGATTATCTGTCGATCCTCTTCCTCCTGCACGGTGGGGATGGCCACTATCTTCAGCTCGTTCTTTTCCTTCGAAAGCTGCGCCAACTGTATGCAATCGAGCCGGTCGGACTTGCTCCCTCGATTAGCGGGTTTATCAATTTTCCCCGGAGCAGCAATCTCAATCGGCCAGCCGATCTCCTGGAAAGCCCTGGCCAGTCCGTACCCTGTGGGTCCAGCCTCGTAAACAATCCTGACCAATCCTGCTTCCAGAGGCCGCAAGAACTCGATCGCTCTGGATGGGTTTGGCGGAATGACAAATGTCCTGACCGGGTTATTGTTGACCAGCACCCCGACGTGATAAGATCTCTTATGAACGTCGATACCAACGTGGACCCTGTCGGTTGCCGTTATCCCAAGAGCAGACAGATTAATGCTCTTGCCTTTTCTGGCCTTTCGTCTACACTTACTCATAGCCGTTCCTCCTTTCCTCTTTTCAGAGGTATTGATTAAGAGTGCTAATCGATTGAGATGATTTTATCATCTCCAAGGAGGAACGGCTTTCATATTAACTGTGCTACTTTGGACAACACAGACAGGAATGTCTGTGCTACTTTGGACAACACAGACAGGAATGTCTGTGCTACTTTTTATGCGGTTTAAGCGGGCGGCGATCTTTCTGTGGGTGATTTTGCTGCTAGGGGCCGGGGTGAGGGCTTACCGGGTGGGGGAAGAGGGGATCTGGCTCGATGAGGGGGTCTCGATCGCCCGGGCGGGGTCTCCGGTCTCCCGGATCGTCAGCGGGCGCGACCCCGATCCCAGTCCCCCGCTTTATTACCTGCTCCTGCACTTCTGGATCAAGGTTTTCGGGGACTCCGAACTCTCGATCCGGATCCCCTCGGTCATCTTCGGCGTTCTGGCTGTTTTCGCGATCTACCGGGCCGGCGGGGTGTTTTTCGACCGGAGAACCGGCCTGACCGCCGCTCTTTTTCTCGCCCTGGCCGCTTTCCCGGTCTATTTTTCCCGGGAAGCGCGGATGTATCCCCTCCTCCTCCTCCTTTCCCTGGTCTCCTATTATTTTCTGGGGAAGATGCTCCGGGGGGGAGGACCGGTGGCCGCGGCCGGGTATATTTGCGCCACGGCAGGGGCCCTCTATACCCATAATCTCGGAATATCGACCGTCCTGGCCCAGAATATTTTCATCCTCTGCGTCCTCCGGAAGAAAGATATCCCGATTAGGCGGTGGTACACTCTCCAGGGCCTCCTCCTGATCCTTTATCTCCCCGCCCTGGCAACGCTTTTAAGACAGTTAACCGTTATCGGGAAAAGTTTCTGGTCCCCTCCCCCCTCGGCCCTTGACCCGGTCAGGACCATCGTCAGTTACGCCGGATCGCTCCCGGCGGCGGCCGGCCTCGTCGCGCTGGCGGCGTTTGCTTTTTTCCCCCGGCAACCGATTGAAGAAGGAGCAGACCGGGGAGCGTCCGCCCGGGGGAACGTTCTTCTGGTTTCCTGGCTGCTGACCCCGATCCTGCTGCCTTTCCTGGCCTCCCTGATCTCGACCCCGATCTATATCTCCCGGATCACGATCGCGGCGGCGCCGGCCCTCTACCTGCTGGCGGCCCGGGGGGCGGTCCGGATCCCCGGAAAAGGGCGGCGCGCCGTCCTGACCGGACTGACCGGACTGCTGTTGGTTTTGCCGCTCCGGGAATTTTACCGTCCTCTCCGGACGGAACCCTGGCGGGAAGTCGTCCGGATGGTAGAAGCGGAAGCCAAACCGGGGGACGGGGTCCTGGTCTCTCCCCCCTGGTACCAAAGATTCTGTTTCGAGTATTACCGGACCCGGGACGATATCACGGTCCGTGGGATCAGCGACGAGGTATTTTATCCCGGCGGCGTCCCCCGGCTGATCGCGGCGGCGGAAGGTTATCCCCGGACCTGGATAGTGTATTTCCAGGAGCGGGACTTAACCCCGCTTCTGGAAGAGAATTTTTCCGGAAGGTTTCAACCGGAGGCTTCCCGGGTAAAGGAGTATCACAACTTTCAAGCCGGCCGGCGGATGGGGATCCGGGTTTATCTCCTATCCGGCGGCCGCGACTAAGCGGGGAAAAAGATTCGCGGTTGACCGGCGGGCGGGCGGGATGTTAAGTTATCCCTTGAAATCTGAAGCTGTCAGTCGCCGGCTCTTCGCGCGTGAAGACTTACCGGAAAGGAGGAAGTATGCCCCGTTATAAAAAGACCCCCGGGTTCGGCATCCTGATCGGCTACCTCTGCCTTTTCTTCTGCTTTCTCCCTATCCGGGCCGAGGGGGCCCTGCTGGAAAGCTCCGCCGCGGGCAGGGAGTCCGCGGCCGTTGCTGTTGTCGCCGGGAGGCTGGAAGCCCTGGGCTTGAGCCGCCGGGAGGCGGAAAGCCGGGCGGCCGCTTACCGGGAGGCGGGGATATCCCCGGCGGAGACGCTTCTCCGGGCGGGGGGATCGCCGCCAGCCGACTACGACCCCCCGATCAACAACGTCGCCCTGGTATTTTTAATCTGCGGGATCGCGGTCGGGATCGGGATCTACGCCGGTTCCCGGGACTGACCACCCGGCCCGCCCTTCCGACTCCTCCGGGCGATCCTTTCCAGGTAATCCGCCCCGGCCCGGATCTCCTCCGCCGTCGCCGATGGGTGGACCTCGAGGACCCGGACCAGGTTCCGCTCCATCAGTTCCCCCAAAAAACCATAGTCGAGGTCCCCTGCCAGCGGAGCCTTGTGATCCCGGGTCCGGATGACGTCGTGGATGTGGAGCCCGACCAGGTGTTTCTCGTAGCGCTTTAAGTACTCCCCCGGTTCCTCCCAGCCCAGGTTCCCCTTGACGGCCGCGTGGCCGAGATCGTACCAGAAGCCGACCGCCTCCGAATCCGCCGCCCGGATGAATTCCCCGATCTCCTCCAGCGACGGGATCTCCTCCGGGTAATAACGGTTTTCAATCCCCAGCTTGACGCCCAGTTCGGCCGCCGGCCCGGTCAGTTCCTCCAGGCTGCGGAGGGACTGCTCCAGGTAATGCCGTTTCTCCTTCTCCCGCCGCTTTCTCAGCTTGCCGGCCAGCTTCCGGAAGCGGACGGTATCCGCCTGGTTGTTCTCGAGCATCGCGACCAGGCGGGGACTGACCGGCCGGATCTCGACCCGGCCCAGGTGGAGGACGACCGCCCGGGCGTTCAGAACGGCGGCGGTTTCAATCGTCCGGATGGTCTGCCTCACCGCCCAGCGCCTTAACCGCTCGTCGGAATTGGAAAGGGGCAGGGAGGAATGGGAGAGTTGCATCCCCTCGGGAAGAATGGGGGCCGGACAGTAATTGTGGAGGCTGGAGACCGAGACCCGGCCCGCCCGAACCAGCTCGGCGATCCCGTTTACCATCTTTTCGGGCATCCCGAAGCTCAGTTCCAGCGAGGAGAAACCCAGTCCGGCAAGTTCCTCCACCAGGGCTTCGGCGGTCCGGTGGCGCCAGGCGTTCCAAACTGTGGAAATGGAAAGGTTCAAGACAATGGAGTGGTGGAGTGATGGAGTGGTGGAGTTTTGGGGGGCAGATACAACACCCCAACACTCCATTACTCCATCATCAATATTTCGGCAAAACTGCGGATTAATCGAATATCGTTTACCCGGATACAACCGAAATGAATCAAAACGGCAGACCCGCGGCCGGCCGGAGCGAATCAACCATCCGGCGGCCGCGGGTCAGCGGATCTCGATCGGCTCATTACCGCGATTTGCTTATCGCCGAACGGCTCCGCTTCTTGATCCGCCGCCGCTTGTCGCTCGGCTTCTCGTAGTGGCGGTGTTTCTTCAACTGCTTGATGATCCCTTCCTTGTCCATCTTCTTCTTCAGCCGCCGCAACGCCCGGTCCACCGACTCGTTGGGTTTTAAGACCACCTTAGGCACTTCTTCTCACCCCCTTGAATATTTCAGTTAAAAAGCGCGGTTCTCTTCCGCTTTAACCGGTAAATGGAAGAGAACCCAAAAATACATTTATCCTAAAGCGGCGACCCTGTCAATGAAACTTCCGGGCAATTAATCTTATCAACGGAGGGAGAATATAACCGGGAGGCTGAAGGTCAACTCTTCCCCGGACAGGCTTTCCGGGAAGGGGGGAAACGCGGGAGCGGCCCTTCTGACCGCCCGGAGGGCCTCCCGGTTGAAAGGCTCGAAGCCGGACCGGCCGCCGGGGGCAAGCGCCAGCTGCCGCAGCCGCCCGGAGCGGTGAAGGGTGAAGACCACCGTCACCTCCCCTTCCCTCCTCTGCCGGGAGGCCGGGAGGGGATATTCGATCTCCCGGTCTATGCTCGACTGGAGAGAAGAGATGTAGGCCGCCAGGACAGTCAGAAAATCAGCTTCTCCCGCCGCGGGGGACCCGGGAGCCGCGGGCAGATCGACCCCGGCGGCGGACCGCGGGGCCGGAGGGGGCGGAGCGGGCGGGGGCGGGGGAATCTCTTCCTCCGCCGGGGGAGGCTGAGCCGGTTCCGGCGGCGGGTCGGATATTTCGGGGGGCGGCTCCTCCCGGGAGCCCTCGGCCGGGGGTTCGGCCAGGACAAATTGGAGCAGCTCCATCCCGGATCGGGGGGAACTCTCCCGCCGGGAAATCAGGAGGATCAGGATGAGATGGACCCCGATGGAGAGAACGATAAAAGCGGAGAGGGGGTTGGTCCTGACCCAGCGCCGGGTGCGGGCGAGGAATTCCATCTTACATAAACCCCATCTCCTCGAGGAAACCGACATCGATCGGGCGGACGGAAGCCTCTCTCCCTTCCAGTTGCCGGGCCACGTACTTGCCGAGGAGATCGGTCTCCAGGTTGAGGAGAGCTCCGACCGGCTTTCGGGAGAGGTTGGTATTAGAGAAGGTGTAGGGGATGACGTGGACCGCGGCCTCGTCGCCTTCCAGGGAGGCCACGGTCAGGCTCACCCCCTCCAGGGCGATCGAACCCTTCTCGACGACGAATTTTTCCTGGCCGGCGGGGATCCTGACTTTGAGGATCCAGTCGCGGCCGACGTTCCTCCGGTCCAGCAATCGGGCCAGCCCGTCGACGTGCCCGGTGACGAAGTGGCCGCCCAGTTCCCCGCCGGCCTCCAGGGCCGGTTCGAGGTTGACCCGATCGCCCGGTTTCAGGTAAGCGAGATTGGTCCGCTCCTCGGTCTCGGCCAGGACGTCCATCGTCAACCGGGGCGGTTCGATCTCCACCACGGTCAGGCAGGTCCCGCTGACCGCCAGGCTGTCGCCGGGGCGGCGGTCGCCGGCCAGGCGGCCGGCGTCGATCAGGAGCCGTCCCGGCGTGCGGGAGACGACAATACCGATCTGCTGGATAATTCCGGTGAACATAGGGAGTGGGGAGTGGTTACTTTGAACTTTGAACTTTGAACTTCGAACTTTGAACTTCGAACTTTGAACTTCGAACTTTGAACTTCGAACTTTGAACTTCGAACTTTGAACTCGCTAATTATAGCTTACGGCTTGACGATGGGAATATTAATTATGGCCGGGAGAAACCTTTTTTCCGGGATATATACCCGGAAACGTGGATGTCGGCGGAGAGGCGTTCAACCCGGAGGTTTTTCAGGCGGAGGGCTTCCTTGACCCGGCTCACCCCCGGTCCGCCGATGGCGGGGACGGCGTCCCGGCCGCCGATGATGACCGGGGCGAAGAAGAGGTGGACCTCATCCACCAGCCCGGCGGCCAGGAGCGAGGCGGCGGTCTCCCCTCCCCCTTCCGCCAGGAGCCGCATTATCCCCATCCCGGCCAGCCGCCGGAAGAGGGGTTTCAGGTTGACCCGCCCGGAACGGGAGGGTAGCACGACCAGGGTGACCCCCCTGGATTCGAGCTGCCGGGTCCGCGATTTCGGCGGCGGCGAGGCAGTGGCCAGAATGACCCCGCCTCCGCCCCGGCCCGTGAGAACCCGGGAAGAGAGCGGGAGCCGGGTCCGGCCTTCCAGGACCACGCGCTTCAGGTCGGGGTGGGAGGAACCCATCCGGGCGGTCAGGAGCGGGTCGTCGCGGATGACGGTATTCGCCCCGACCAGGACGGCGTCGGAGATGCTCCTTAAATAATGCCCGAATTCCCGGCTGGGCGGGGAACTGATCCAGCGGGAATCGCCGGTCCGGGTGGCGATCCGGCCGTCAAGGGAGAGGGCCAGCTTCAGGGTGGTGTAGGGTCGGCGCTCGGCCACCCAGGTGAAGAAGTCCCGGTTCATCTTCCGGGCTTCTTCCTCCCGGACCCCGACGGTGACCTTGATCCCCGCCCGCCTCAAGATTCCCGCCGCCCGGCCCCGGTTCGCCGGATTCCGGTCCCGGCAGCCGATCACCACCCGCCGGACCCCGGCGGCGATAATCTCCCCGGTGCAGGGCGGGGTCTTGCCCCGGGTGGAGCAGGGTTCGAGGCTGACGTAAAGGGTTCCGCCCCGCGCGTCCGGCCCGGCTTTGGCCAGGACCCGGGCTTCGGCGTGGGGGCCGCCGAAACGGGAGTGGTAGCCGGCGGCGACAACCCGGCCGCACTTGACCAGGACGGCCCCAACCCGGGGGTTGGGACGGACGGCCCGCCCCCCCCGGGCGGCCAGGGACAGGGCTCGGGACATCAACCTGCTGTCTATTTCAGCTTGACCGGGCATCGGAATTTGCAGAGAAAGGACTTAAGGGACAAAAAGGACCTCAAGGACACCTGGCATCGGGCGGAACTGGTTTCATAATTCGGGATCCTGGAGCAGGGCTTCGACGAATTCCGAGGCGTTGAACTCGACAAGGTCGTCGGCGGACTCCCCGAGCCCGAGGGCGACCACCGGGAGGCCGAGTTCCCGATAAATCGAGACCACCGTTCCGCCCCGGGCGGTACCGTCGAGCTTGGTCAGGATCACCCCGGTCAGGGGGAGAACGGAGGCGAAGCTCTCCGCCTGGGCGAGACCGTTGCGGCCGAAGGTCGCGTCGAGACAGAGATAGGCTTCTTCGGGAGCCGCCGGACGGATCTTGCCCAGGACCCGGACGATCTTGCCCAGTTCCTCCATCAGCGGGGTCCGGGTATGGAGACGGCCGGCGGTGTCGAGAATCAGGTAATCGTAATTCCGCGCGCGGGCGGCCGAAAGGGCGTCGTAAGCGACCGCGGCCGGGTCGCCGCCGTAGCGGTGGCTGATCACCTCCAGGGAGAGCCGGTCGCCCCAGATCTTGAGCTGTTCAATGGCAGCGGGCCGGTAGGTATCGCAGGCGGCCAGAAGAACCCGGGAGCCGCCCCGGGAAAATCTCTTCGCCAGCTTGGCGATGGTGGTCGTCTTTCCGGTTCCGTTGACCCCGGCCATAATAACGACCATCGGGCCCGTGCCGGGAACCGGAGGAGAGGGCAGAGGTCGGGGATGCGAGGAAAGCAGGGCGGTCAACTCCCCGGCCAGCCGGTCTCTCACGGATTCGGGTGTGGCAGCCTTCTCCCGCTCGACCGCCGCCCGGACCTTGTCCAGGAGTTCCAGGGTGGTCTCAACCCCGAGATCGACTCCGATCAGGGCGGCTTCCCAGTCGGCCCAGAACTCTTCCGAGAGCTTATCCTCCTTGCCCAGCCAGCGGGAGAGGCGGCTCTTCAGGGAGCGCCGGGTCTTGCTCAAACCGGACTGTAGGTTTCTGGACATTTTTCGCTGTTGTCTCCTGCTACCCCCTTTCAGGGTCGGCTGAACGTTCCCGGAGTTCGGCGACCACGCTGTAGGGGGCGGCGGCGGAGCCGATATGGACGTTCTCCTTGTTCAGCCCGTGGGAGTCGGAACCGCCGGTGGCCAGCAGGCCGTAATGGCGGGCCAGCTCCTCGTAGTGGTTGACGGCAAACCGGCTGTGGGAGGGGTAATAAGCTTCCAGCCCGCCCAAGCCCAGTTCGACCAGCTCCGGGATCAACTCATCCCGGCCGAGTTGCCCCGGGTGGGCCAGGACCGGGACTCCCCCGGCCCGGAGAATCATTCTCATCGCCTCTTCCATTCCGATTTTCAGCTTTGGGACGTAAGCCGGACCGCTATTGCCGATATACCGGGAAAAGGCCTCGGCCGGACTGCCGACATAACCGGCCCTGGTCAGGGCCTGGGCGATATGAAGACGGCCGATCGAACCGCTCATCTGGCCGGGGAGGAGGGCTTCCATATCGAGGGTAAATCCCATCGCCTCCAGCTTGCTGAGCATCTGGTCCGCGCGCCGGGAACGGATATTCCGAAGATAAGCTAGCCGGGCGTTCAGCTCGTGATCCCGGTAATCGATGAAATAGCCGAGCAGGTGCATCTCGACATCTTCGAGTTCGACCGAGATCTCGATCCCGGGGACGACTTCTACACCGTAATCGGGGCCCAGGGAGACCGCCTCGGCGACGGCCGCCACCGAATCGTGATCGGTGATCGAGACCGCCGCCAGTCCGATCCGGCGCGCCTCTTCCAGGACTTCAACCACCGAGTCGGCGCCGTCCGAAGCCAGCGTATGGATATGGAGATCGGCCCGCCGGCCGTCAGGATCGCCCATCATCCGCCTCCATCTCCTCGCGGACCCGGTCGAGGATTCCGTTGACGAAGCGGCCGGATTGGGGCGTGCTGAATTTTTTCGCGATCTCCACCGCTTCGTTGATGGTGACCGGGGGGGGTATGTCTTCCCGGTAATAGAGTTCACAGAGAGCGAGCCGGAGGATCTGCTTATCGACCAGGGCAAGGCGATCGAGGGTCCAGTTCCGGGCGTGGCCGTCAATCCGGCGGTCGATCTCTTCGAGATGGTCGATGACGCCGGCGAAAAGCTCCTCGGCAAAGCGAAAGGCCTTCTCCGGGAGATGTGCCGTCTCCCGGAATCGGGCCAGGGCTTCCCCGCGATTCTGCCGGTTGAGATCGTAACCGTAGAGGGACTGGACAACCAGTTCCCGGGCCTGCCGTCGGTAACCCATCGTGGTTTTTCCTCCGGATAATCGCAGAGCGCACAGGGCACAGCGCATAGAGCCAAGGTTCCGAGCGCTATGCTCTAGGCGAGCTCCTTGTACAGGTTGGCCATCTCGATGGCGGCCATCGCCGCGTCGAAACCCTTGTTCCCGCCCTTGGTCCCGGCCCGCTCGATGGCCTGCTCCAGCGTGTCGGGGGTGATAACCCCGTAAGAGACGGGAACGGAAGCCTGGGAAGCGACACCGGCGATCCCCCGGGTGACCTGGGCGCTGATGTACTGCCAGTGGGCCGTAGCCCCCTTGATCACCGCCCCCAGGCAGATGACCGCGTCGAAGTTTCCGGAGTTGGCCATCCGGGAGGCGGCCGCCGGGATCTCCCAGGCCCCGGGGACCCAGGCCACGGCGATTTCCTCTTCCGAGGCTCCGTTGCGCTTCAGGGCGTCAAGGGCGCCTTCGAGAAGCTTGCGGGTGATGAACTCGTTGAACCGGCTGATCACGATCCCGAACTTCAGCCCCGCCGCGTTGAGCTTGCCTTCATATACTTTCATCTCAACCTCCTTGGTTAGTCCACAGATTAACCACCAATTATCTTTATAGTGCCCCCGCCCCGCCCCATTTTTTATCCACGAATTACACGAATTTACTCTACTTTTTCCCTCTACCTCGGCCCCTTTTTGGGAACCACTGATCCGCACGAATATTCACGAATCTTTCCCCCGCCTCGGACCCTCCGATTACCGCCGGCGGCTGGCCGGACGATCGGACCAGTCGGACGAGTCGGACCAGTCGGACCAGTCGGACCAGTCGGACCAGTCGGACCAGTCGGACCAGTCGGACGCTTCGGACCTGGGACTTCTCACTGATTGCCACTCCCTACTGCCCACTCCCCACTGCCTACAAATGATGCCCCATCTTCTCCTTCTTGGTCGCCAGGTAACGGCAATTGTGCTTGTTGGGCGGGATCCGGATGGGGACGATGGAAGTGATGCTCAACCCGTAGCCGCCCAGCCCGACGATCTTGCGGGGGTTGTTGGTCATCAAACGAATACTGGAAAGTCCCAGTTCCCTTAAGATCTCGGCCCCGATCCCGTATTCCCTCAGGTCGGCCTCGAACCCGAGTTCCTCGTTGGCTTCCACGGTGTCGAGCCCCCGGTCCTGAAGCGCGTAAGCCTGGAGCTTGCTCTCCAGGCCGATCCCCCTCCCCTCCTGGTCCATATAGAGCAGCACCCCCCGCCCCTCCTCGGCGATCTTCTTCAGGGCGAAATCCAGCTGGTCGCCGCAGTCGCAGCGGGCGGAACGGAAGATATCCCCGGTCAGGCACTTGGAGTGGACCCGGACCAGAACATCCTCCCGCCCGGCCACTTCTCCCATAACCAGGGCCAGGTGGGGGCGCCGGTTGTCCACCGAGGAAGTGAAGAGCTTGAGGGTGAAATTCCCGTAGGCGGTGGGGAGATCGGCGGTGACCGTCTGCTGGACCAGTTTCTCCCCGGATCGGCGCTCCCGGATCAGGTCGGCGATCGTCCCCATCTTCAACCCGTGCCGGGCCGCGAAGCTTTTCAGTTCGGGGAGGCGGGCCATCGAGCCGTCGTCGTTGATGATCTCGCAGATCACCCCGGCCGGGGCCAGCCCGGCCATCCGGGTCAGGTCGACTGCGGCCTCGGTGTGGCCGGCCCGGACCAGGACCCCGCCGGGCCGGGCCTCGAGCGGGAAGACGTGGCCGGGGGAGACGATGTCGCCCGCACCGGAGGCCGGATCGGCGAGGATACTGATGGTCCGGGCCCGGTCGGCGGGGGAGATTCCGGTGGTGATACCATCGCGGGCGTCCACCGAGACGGTGAAGGCGGTGCCGAAGGTGTCGCGATTGTTTTTCACCATCGGCTCCAGCCCCAGGGCGTTGAGCCGCTCCGAGGTCATCGGAACGCAGACCAGCCCCCGTCCCCGGGAAATCATAAAGTTGACCGCTTCCGCCGTGACCTTCTCGGCGGCCATTACCAGGTCGCCCTCGTTCTCCCGGTTCTCGTCGTCGGCCAGGATGATCATCTTCCCGGCGCGGAGATCCTCGACCAAAGATGCTATGGGATCGAAACCCCGCATAAAATAAGCTCCGGAGTGTTGCTCCGGAGCAGGGAACGGTCTTTGAAACCAACATCTTCTCTCATCCGGACTTTACCGTCGGCACCGGAATTTCGCCGGTTCTGTCCCCCGAAGGGGACTCGCGGGCTTTAACCGCCGGTCGGGAATCGCACCCTGCCCCGAAGATTATATGCGGATAATGTAGCCTATCGGGAAGCAAATGGCAAGGGGTTTTTGGGGATTGGGGATTGGGGAATTGAGAATAGTAAGCAGTAAGCCGTGAGCAGTAAGCGGGAAAACCGAGGTCGGGACCATACAAGTCTCGATCCCGATAGCGATTAATTATCAGGATAATTCGTGAAGATTAGCGGGGATTCGTGGTTTTAAAAAGGGTCCGAGGCAGGGGGATCTATAATAATTAGTGGGAATTAGTGGAAACTTGTGGTGAGCGAAGTCGAATCCATTAGCGGACTACTCTTCTTCTCCCGTTTTGTCCGCGTCGCGGGAGGCGAGCCGGACGGAGACCACCTTGGAGACGCCTGACTCCTCCATCGTTATCCCGTAGAGGATGTCGGCCTCGCTGATCGAGCGCTTGTTGTGGGTGATGATGATGAACTGGGCATCCTTGACCAGGCTCTTGAGCAGCGCGGCGAAACGCCCGATGTTGGCCTCGTCAAGCGGAGCATCGATCTCGTCGAGGATGTAGAAGGGACTGGGCTGGACCTGGAAGAGGGCGAAGATCAGGGCGATGGTGGTCAGGGCCCGCTCGCCGCCGGAGAGAAGCGAGATGTGGGAGAGCTTCTTCCCCGGGGGCTGGGCGATGATGTCGAGCCCGGAATCGAGGATGTCCTTCTCGTTGTCGAGGATCAGGTCGGCCTGCCCCCCCCCGAAGAGATGGGAGAAAAGCCGTCGGAAGTTGGCGCGGACGGTATCGTAGGTCTCCTGGAGTTTCTCCCGGGCGGTGACGTTGATCTTGGTGATCGCCTCCTCGATGTCCCGGGCCGCGGCCTCCAGATCCCCGTGCTGCTCGGTCAGAAGGGTAAAACGTTCCTGATAGGACTCCTTCTCCTCCAGGGCGGCCAGGTTGACGTTGGTCATCCGGTCCATCTTCCCCTGGAGCCGTTCCATCTCCTCGAGGAGCTTTTCCCGGTCGACTTCGCTTTCGGGAGTCTCGATCTCCTCCAACTCCAAATGGTACTTCTCCCGGATCCGGCGGCAGACCTCCTGTTCCCGGATCCGCAGTTCCGCCAGGGAGACATCCTGGGAACCGAGACTCTCCTGGACCTCCTGGAAGCGGGGGCGGATCTTCTTCAACTCCTCCTCCTTCTCCCCGCATTTCCCGCCGAGCGCGGCGAGCTCTTCTTCCAGGGCCGCCAGACCGGACCGGCTTTCCTCGACCCGGCTTTCCAGTTCCCCGATCTCTTCCTTGAGCCGGACGGTCTCTTCCCGCAGGGTGGTCTCCCGGGCCCGGTCCTCCTCGATCCGGAGGCGGCGGGATTCGAGCAAACCTTCCCGGTCCCGGTTCTCCACCTCCAGGCGCTCCAGCCTCTGGACGAGGTTGTCCTCCTTTTCCCGGGAGGAGGCCAGGGCGATCTTCAGTTCGGTGACTTCCGATTCGAGGTTCCGCAGGGATTGAGTCTGATCGGCGAGGTTTCCCCGAAGCGCGTCAAGCTCCTCCTTTTCGACCTGATCCCGGCTGGGACAGTCTTTCAGTTCCAGCTCCAGCTGGCGGAGTCGCCCGGAGGATCTTTCCTCCTCCTCCTCCAGGGTGCTGATCTCCGACGCCACCGCTTCCCGGTTCAGCTTCAGTTTTCCCAGAGTTTGGCGGCGGCGCTCCTGCTCGCCGCGGCTCAGGGCGGCTTCCATCTCCCGCCGGTGGAGCTGATCCACCGACTCTTCGACCCGTCGCCGGGCCTCTTTCAGGGCGAAGGCGCACTCCTTTTCCGCGTTTTCGCCAGCCTCCAGTTCCGCCCGCAGCCGGGTCAATTCCGCCTCAACCTCCGGCAAATCGGGACCGGCGGCCGCTGGCTCTTTCCCCGGCCAGAAGATCAGGCCGGGGGGAACGAGCTTGGTTCCGTCAGCGGCAACCAGACGGTCGGACGGGACAAAATCCTTCCGGGCGGCCCGGCCGGTGAAATCTTCCCCGGGCGAGAAGCCGCCTAGGAGGACATCTTCCAGGCCGGCCAGGGGCCCGCGGAGAGTCAGGGCGGGGCGGAGCGGAGAAGCGGCCGCGGACGCGGCGGAACGGCGGAGCCAGTCGAGAACCAGGATCCGGGCCGGGCCGGCCGAACGGTTCCGCAGGAACTCCAGCGCCGCCCGGGCCGCCGGGCCGTCGCTGACGACCACCGCCCCCACCTGGTCTCCCAGGGCCGCCCGGATCAGCTCTTCTTTCCCGGGGGCGAGGTCGATAAATTCCTCGAGGCGTCCGATCACGCCGGCGGGGCCGCCGCCCGGATCCCGGGAGGAGGCGAGGAGGAATTCGGCGCCGGCGGGTTCCCCCGCCGCTCTCTCCAGCAGCAGACGTCGGCTTGACTCCCCTGCGCTGATGGCGACCAGGATCTCCTCCTTCCGTTCGCGCAAGCGCCGGGCTTCCTCCTCCAGCTTCCCGGCCCTCTCCCTCTCCCGCTCCGCTTCCTCCCGCAACCGGGCCAGCTCGCTCTCGGCCGCCTGCAGAAGCGGCGCGACCCGGTCGATCTCCCCTTGAAGCTCCTCCGCTTCCTCGGCGAGCCTCTCTCCCTCCACCTCCAGTTTCCTCTTTCTCAAGGCCCGCTCCCGACCCCCGGCCTGGAGGCCGAGGAGTTCATTGCGGAGATGGCCTTCCCGGCGGGAAAACTCCAGGGAACTCGACTGGAGGGCCGCCAGACGGCGCTCGAGAGCGGCCCGGGAATTCCTCAGATTCTCCAATCCCCCTTCCTTCTCCCCCCGGCGGCCATCCAGATCCCGATTGGCCGCCTCCAATTCCCGGCGCCGGGCGGCCAGCTCTTCCGCCTCTTTGAGCCCGGCCGACCGGGCCGCGGTAAGCCGATCGATCTCTTCGCCCAGTCGTTCCCGCTCGTGCTTCAGCTCCCCGCCCCGTTCGGCGTTGAGCTCGATCCGGTGGCGCTTCTTGTCAATCTCGGCCCGAAGCTCCACCAGCCTTCCCCGGCCTGAGGCCAGAGTGTCGCCCCGTTCCCGCTGCCGCTGACGAAGCCCGGCCAGTTCCTTCTCGACCGCTTCCAGCTCCTCTTCCAGGGCCCGGTACTTCTCCCGGCTCTTTTTCTTATCCTCGCCCAGTTCCCCGGTTCGGCGGCGGATCTCGCCCAATTCCAGGGCGCCTGACCGGACCTCGACCTCCTTCAGGCGGTCGCGGCATTCCCGGTAGCGCTCCGCCTGGCGGGCCTGCCGCTCGGCGACCGAGAGCTGGCGGCGAACCTCCTTCATAATGTCTTCCAGCCGGAGGAGGTTGGAACGGGTCTGCTCGAGCTTACGCAAAGCCTCTTCCTTCTTCTGCCGGTACCGGCTGACCTGGGCGGCTTCCTCGAGCAGCTGACGCCGCTCTTCCGGCCGGGATTGGAGGATCTGATCGATCCGTCCCTGGCCGACCAGGGAGTAGGAACGGGTGCCGAGGCCGGTTCCGAGGAGGAGGTCGTTGATGTCGCGGAGCCGGCAGGGCTGCTTGTTGATAAAATACCCGCTCTCCCCGGAACGGTAGAGCCGCCGAGATATGGCGACCTCGGAGTATTCGACCGGGAGCCGGCCGTCGGAGTTGTCGAAGGTCAGGGTGACCTCCGCCATCCCCACCGACTCCCGACCCGAGGTGCCGTTGAAGATGACGTCCTCCATCTTGTAGCCGCGCAGGAGCCGGATCCGCTGCTCGCCGAGGACCCAGCTGATGGCGTCGACGATGTTGGTCTTCCCGCAGCCGTTGGGACCGACGATCGCGGTGATCCCGGGGAGGATCTTCAGGGTCGTCTTGTCGGCGAAGGACTTGAAGCCGTTGAGTTCCAGTTTCTTGAGGTACATTGTTCCGGCGGAGGTTGTTTCCGGCAAACCGGGGGAAGAATACTACAGGGGGAGGGCGGGAGCCAAGTTAATTATGGGGAATGGGGAATGGGGAATAGTGAAAGAAGTTCGAAGTTCGAAGTTCGAAGTTCAAAGTTGCGATGGAACAGATAAACTCGATAGCGATCCCGATAGCGATCCCGATAGCGATCCCGATAGCGATTAATCCCCAAATAATTCGCGAAGATTGGCGAAGATTCGTGGTTAATAAAAGGGGGCGGGGCGGGGGACAATCAGAGTAATCCGTGTAATCAGTGGATAAATAAAGGGGGCAAGGCGGGAGGGGATCGATACCGATAGCGATTTTCTCCCCGGGTATTTCCCGGTCTAAATACGCACAAAATAAAAAACCGGTCCGGGGCGGGGAATGAATATTCCCCGCCCCGGCCCGGCTCCACTATTTTAAAACGGGGCGAAGACCCGTTTTAAAATAAGGTGTAGATAAAGGGCGAGGTGGCCGGGTTGCTGGTCAAGAAGATCAGCACGCCGAGCAGGAGGAGGAGGACGATGATCGGCAGCAGCCACCACTTTTTCCTCACCCGCATAAACGCCCAGAGTTCTTTTAACAGGCTTGCTTTCACTTGATATCGTTGAATTTAAAATTGCCGTTCGTAGTGATGAGGGTCAAACTTGTAGGGTCCGTGCTTGATCCAGTAGGAAGGGGAGGCGGGATCGAGCTTGCGGTCTAGAGGGTTTTTCCCGAGCAGGCGCATCACCAGTCCGACCCCGGTGACCCCGATGTAGAAGACCAGGCCGAGGACCAGGGTGGTCAGGAGGAAGGCCACCACCCGGGTGAAGTACATCCAGGCCACGTAGACCGGGCGGAGGGTATAGGGGGAGAACATTCCCCAGAAAAAGAGGACCACGGCCACCCCGTAGAGCCAGAGGTGGGCCCGCCCGGCCCAGCTCGGATCCTGGATCCAGAGGCCGCTGACCGTCCCCCAGATGATCAGGACCGTCGGGACAATCCGGGAAAAAAGCCGGATATCCCTCTTCTCGGTGGTGAAATCGAAATCAATCAAGGGTGAACTCCTTCATCCAGTCGAATTCTTCCTGCCATTCCCTCTGCTTCTTCTTGTCGAGGATGAAATTCCCCAGGACCAGGTAATCCATCTTGGTCCGCATAAAGCAGCGGAAGGCTTCCTCCGGGGTGCAGACGATCGGCTCGCCCCGGACGTTGAACGAGGTGTTGACGATGATCGGGCAGCCGGTCTTCTCGTCGACGATCTTGATGATGTCGTAGTAGAAGGGGTTATCCTCCCGGATCACGGTCTGGAGGCGGGCGGAGTAGTTGACGTGGGTGATCGCCGGGGCCTCGGAGCGGACCTGGTGGATGATGGTCCGGAAACGGAGGTAGTCCTCGTTCTCAATCTGCTTCTCGACCTTTTTTGCGTCCTGGATCCGGTTGACCTCCCGCAGTTCCTTGACTTCCTTCCGGAGGCGTTCCTTCTGCTCCTCGAGCAGTCCCTCGATCTGTTCGGGCGTGGGCATCGGGATCCGTTTCTCGGGGAGGACGTCGGTGACCAGGAGCATATAGGGGCTGGCGTAATCGGTCTCGAAGAAGTCGGCCACCCTTTCCCTTAAGACCGCCGGGGCGAAAGGCCGGAAGGACTCCCGGAACTTGATCTTCAGGTTCATTATCGACTGCATCTCGGGGGAGCGGGCGTCGCCGATGATCGAGCGGGCGCCCAGGGCCCGGGGACCGAACTCCATCCGCCCCCGGAACCAGCCGATCACGTTCTCGGCCAGGATCAGGTCGGCGACCCGCCGGGAGAGTTCGGCATCGGGAACGAACTCGTAATCGGCCTTGATCGACTTCAGGTAGTGTTCGATCTCCTGGTTGTCGAAGGCGGGGCCGAGATAGGAACCCTTCTGGGAGTCCTTTCCGGGGATAACCTTCCGCTCGTTGCCCAGGTACTGGTGCCAGACGAAGAGGGCCACGCCCAGTGCGCCGCCGGCGTCGCTGGCGGCCGGCTGGATCCAGATGTCCTTGAAGGGGCCTTCCCTGAGGATCCGGCCGTTGGCGACGCAGTTCAGCGCCACCCCGCCGGCCATACAGAGGTTGTCCATCCCGGTCTCCCGGTGGATATGCCGGGCCATCTTCAGCAGGCACTCCTCGGTCACGTCCTGAACCGAGCGGGCGCAGTCCATATAGAACTGGGTCATCGTCGCTTCCGGCCGCTGGGGAGGGCGGCCGAAGAGGCGGCTGAACTTCTTGCCCACCATCTTCAGCCCCACCGGGTAGTCGAAGTAATCGACGTTGAGCTTGAAGGACCCGTCGTCCTTGATATCGATCAGGTGCTCCCTGATCAGGTCGACGTACTTCGGTTCGCCGTAGGGGGCCAGCCCCATCAGCTTGTACTCCCCGGAGTTGACCTTGAAACCGCAGTAGTAGGTGAAGGCGGCGTAGAGAAGACCGAGTGAATGGGGGAAGCGGATGCTGGCTTGCAGTTCCACCCGGTTGCCCTTCCCCGTTCCGTAACTGGTCGTAGTCCACTCCCCCACCCCGTCCACGGTCAGGAAGGCGGCTTCCTGAAATGGCGAGGGAAAGAACGCGGAAGCCGCGTGGGACTCGTGGTGCTCGGGGAAGATGATCTTGCCCTCGAAGCCCAGTTCCTTGGTCAGCAGCTCCCGGATGTGGAGCTTCTGCTTCAGCCAGACCGGCATCGCCTGGAGAAAGGACTTGATGCCCCTGGGGGCGTAGGAGAGGTAGGTCTCGAGGATCCGCTCGAACTTGAGCAGCGGCTTGTCGTAGAACCCGACGTAATCGACGTCGTCGATCGTGATCCCCGCCTCTTTCAGGCAGTACTCGATCGCCTGCCGGGGAAACTCCAGGTCGTGCTTGATCCGGGAGAAACGCTCCTCCTGGGCGGCGGCGATGATCTCGCCGTCCTTGACCAGGGCGGCGGCGGCGTCGTGATAGAATGCGGAAATACCTAAGATGTACATAACGGCTGTGACTTTTCTACAAAGGACCCAAAGGACTTAAAGGACAAAAAGGACGCTTTGACTTTCAGGGCTCTACAGAAATCTACAGAAAAGGGAACAAGATAGCGGAAAACTTCGGGGTGTCAATAGTTATTTTTGCCGGGACTTCAGGTGCTTGATCAGGGCGGGAACGACCTCGAAGAGATCGCCGACCAGGCCGTAGTCGGCGACGGTGAAGATGGGGGCGGCGGGGTCGCGGTTGATGGCCACGATCGTCTCCGCCGACTGCATCCCGACCAGGTGCTGGATCGCCCCGGAGATCCCGCAGGCGATATAGAGCTTGGGCTGGACGGTCTTGCCGGTCTGGCCGACCTGGTGGGAGTAGGGGATCCAGCCGGAATCGACTGCCGCCCGGGAGGCCCCGACGGCCCCGCCGAGGAGTCCGGCCAGTTCCTGGAGCATCGCGTAATTCTCCGGCCCCTTCATCCCGCGGCCGCCGGAGACGATGATGTCGGCCTCGGCGATGTTGACGGCGTAGCCCACCTCCTCCACCGTCTCCAAAAACCTGGTCCGGGAGAGGCAGTCCTCGTCTCTCACCTCGACCTCGACGATCTCGCCTTGGCGGGAGGGGTCGGGGACCGCTTCCTTCATAACCTTGTGGCGGACGGTGGCCATCTGGGGCCGATAGTTCTCGCAGACGATGGTGGCCATAATGTTGCCGCCGAAGGCGGGGCGGGTCTGGAGGAGCAGACCCCGCTCGGGGTCGATGGCCAGGCCGGTGCAGTCGGCGGTCAGGCCGGTGTAGATTTCGGCCGCCACCCGGGGGATCAGGGAGCGGCCGATGGCGGTGGCCCCGGTGAGAACGATCTCGGGTTTCTTCTCCCGGATCAGGCGGGCCAGGATCCGGGAGTATGGTTCGTCGAGGAACTCGGCCAGGGCGGGGGAGCCGGCCAGGTAGACCTTGTCCGCCCCCCGGGAGATCAGGTCGGCGGCCGCTTCTTCCAGGCCGTCGCCGATCAGGACGGCGGCCAGCTCAACCTCGCGCTGCTCGGCCAGAGAACGGCCGGCCCCCAGAAGTTCGTAAGTCACCGACTGGATCCTGCCCCCCTTCTGCTCGGCGACCACCCAGACTCCCCGGTAAGAGGCGAGGTCCTCGGTCCCGTGGCGCTCCCGCCGGAGGACGATGGCGTCGAACTTGCAGGCCCCGACGCAGGCCCCGCAGAGGGTGCAGGCGTCGTGATCGATCACGGCCAGCTTCTCTTCCATCGAGATCGCCCCGTAGGGGCAGGACTTGACGCAGAGCCGGCAGCCGACGCACTTTTCGGTGATTACCTGGATACCGGACATAACTTGATCCACTAAATATTTCGAATTTCCCCCCGCCTCGCCCCCTTTTTTATCCACTAATTACACTAAGTTACTCTAATTACCCCCGCCTCGCCCCCCTTTTTTAGAACCACGAATCTTCGCCAATCTTCACAAATCTCATCCCCCGCCTCGCCCTCTTTTCTTAACCACTAATCTTCACAAATAGAAATAATCGCTATCGGGATCGCTATCGCTATCGGGATCGAAGTTTGCCCGGCCCCGCCTCGCCCCCTTTTCAGTCCACTGATTACTCGGATTACTCTGATTGTCCCCGCCTCGGCCACATAACGCTGTATCTTTCCACCAGGGACGAAAAGGACTTAAAGGACTTAAAGGACGCCTGGCTGCTTACTGCTTACTATTCCCTATTCCCTATTCCCTATTCCCTATTCCCTATTCCCCATTCCCCATTCCCCATTCCCTAAATAATCTTATTATTTTCCAGCGCGCTCACCAACCGGCCGGCGATCTCTTCGGGGTCGCCCTGGAAAATTTCGCCGCCCTCCCGCGGCGGGGGCGAAAAGATCTTCACCACCTGGGTGGGAGAACCGTCCAGGCCGATCAGTTCCGGCTCGGCCTCGATATCCTCCGCGGTCCAGACCGTGATCTCGGCCTTCTTCGCCTTCATCTTCCCCTTCAGGGAGGGGAGCCGGGGCTCGTTGATCTCCTTGACCACGGTGAGCAGGCAGGGCAGGTCGCCCTCCAGGACCTGGTGGCCTTCCTCGGTCATCCGCTGGACCCGGATCTTCCCTTCGGAGATCTCCTCGATCTTCCTGACGTAGGTGAGCTGGGGGATGTCGAGGCCGACCGCGATCCCCGGCCCGACCTGGGCGGTATCGCCGTCGATCGCCTGCTTGCCGCAGATGATCAGATCGTAATCCTGAATCTTCCGGATCCCCCGGGCCAGGGCGTAGGAGGTGGCCCAGGTGTCGGCCCCGGCGAAGGCCCGGTCGCAGAGATGGACGGCGTTGTCGGCTCCCAGGGAGATGGCCTCCCGCAGGGCGCTCTCCACCTGGGGCGGACCCATACTGATCACCGTCACCTCGCCGCCGTGCGCTTCCTTGATCCGGACGGCCTCCTCGATGGCGTAGAGGTCGAAGGGGTTGATGATCGACTCCACCCCTTCCCGGATCAGGGTGTTGGTCTCCGGGTTGATCCGGACGTCGGTGGTGTCGGGGACCTGTTTTATGCAGACGATTATTTTCATTTGCCGCTGATAACAAACAGCAGGGCTTTAGCTGGGCTTTTCCAGCAAGGACGAAAAGGACAAAAAGGACTTAAAGGACACTTGGTGCCGATCAGACCGGCCACTTTAACTTCGAACTTCGAACTTCGAACTTTGAACTTTACTTACTGGCGCTTTCCCGGATCAGCTGGGTGCCGATGACATCGCGCTGGATCTGGTTGGTCCCCTCGTAGATCTGGGTGATCTTGGCATCGCGCATCATCTTCTCCACCGGGTACTCCTTCATATAGCCGTAGCCGCCGAGGATCTGGACGGCGTCGGTGGTCACCGACATCGCGGTGTCGGAGGCGAAGAGCTTGCAGATCGCCGACTCCTTGGCGATCCTTTTTTCACCCCCGTCGATCGCCCGGGCCACCGAGTAAACCAAAGCCCGGACCGCCTCCACCCGGGTCGCCATATCGGCCAGCATCCACTGCAGACCCTGGAAGGAGATGATCGGGCGGTCGAACTGCTTGCGCTGGCGGGCGTATTCGAGGGCGGCGTCCAGCGCTCCCTGGGCGATGCCGAGGGCCTGGGCGGCCACCCCGGGCCGGGACTGGTCGAGGGTCTTCATCGCCACGATAAATCCCATCCCCTCCCGGGCGATCAGGTTCTCCGCCGGGACCCGGCAGTCCTCGAAGATCAGCTCGGAGGTCGAGGAGGCCCGGATCCCCATCTTATCCTCCTCCTTGCCGACCGAGAAACCCTCGGTACCCTTCTCGACGATGAAGGCGCTCGCTCCCCGGCTCCCCTTTGACTTGTCGGTCATCGCGATCACGGTGGCGACGTCGGCCACGGAGCCGTTGGTGATGAAGCACTTGGTCCCGTTGAGGACATAGTGGTCGCCGTCCTTGCGGGCGACCGTCTTGGTCGCCCCGGCGTCGCTGCCGGCTTCCGGCTCGGTCAGGGCGAAGGCGGCCAGCAATTCGCCGGCGGCCAACCGGGGGAGATATTTTTTCTTCTGTTCCTCGCTGCCGAAGAGGAGGATGGGAAAGGTGGCCAGGGCGGTGGCGGCCAGGGAAAGCGACATCCCGCCGCAGACCCGGCTCAGTTCCTCCACCGCCAGGCAGAGTTCCATCACTCCCCCGCCCAGCCCCCCGTACTCCTCGGGGAGGTAGATCCCGAACATATCGGATTCCCTCAAGACCTTGACCATCTCCTCGGGGAATTCGCCCTTTTCGTCCATCTCGGAGCGGATCGGCTTGAACTTCTCCTCGGCGATCCGGCGGGCGAGGTCGCGGATCATCTCCTGCTCTTCGGTGAGAAAATAATTCATAGGATTTCTCCGGGGGGTGACGATTGGCAGCTGATAAACTTTCGCGGCTCGTTTCTATTTCACGCTGAGAATAGAGAACCTAAGTAAAGACAATGGAGTAATGGAGTAATGGAGTGCTGGAGTAATGTACAGTCAGTCCGCCCCACCACTCCAATACTCCATTACTCCTCTCCAACCAATGATAGCGATCGGAACTGTGTTTCCGATACTAACCCTGGAATCGTTTCAATATCAGCGTGCCGTTGTGGCCGCCGAAACCGAAGGAGTTGCTGAGCGCGATATTGATCTCGGCCGGGCGCGGCTCGTTGGGCACGTAGTCGAGGTCGAGACCCTCATCAGGGAACTCGTAGTTGATGGTCGGCGGAATCAGGTTGTTCTTCATCGCCTGGAGGCAGGCGATGGCTTCCACCGCGCCGGCCGCTCCCAGCAGGTGCCCGTGCATCGACTTGGTCGAGCTGACCGGCACCTGGTAGGCCCCCTCCCCGAAGACGGTCTTGATCGCCATCGTCTCGAACTTGTCGTTGAGCGGGGTCGAGGTCCCGTGGGCGTTGATGTAGTCAACCTCGGAGGGGTTGACCCCGGCCAGGTCGAGGGCCATCTTCATCGAACGGGCGGCGCCGGCCCCCTCGGGGGCGGGGGCGGTCAGGTGGTAGGCGTCGGAGGTGGCGCCGTAACCGACCAGCTCGCCGTAGATCGCCGCCGAGCGGGCCTTGGCGTGTTCGAGTTCCTCCAGGACCAGCATCCCCGCTCCCTCGGACATAATGAAGCCGTCGCGTTCCCTGTCGAACGGACGGGAGGCCTTTTCCGGAGCATCGTTCCGGGTGGAGAGCGCTTTCATCGAGCAGAAACCGGCCAGGCCGAAGGGGGTGGTCGAGTTTTCCGAACCGCCGGCGACGGCGATATCGGCCATCCCGCTCCGGATCCCGAGGAGGGCCTCGCCGATCGAATGGGTGGCGGTTGCGCAGGCGGTGACCACGGAGATGTTGGGGCCTTTGAGGCCGAAGACCATCGCAATCTGGCCCGGGAGAAGGTTGATGATCATCATCGGGACCAGCAGGGGCGATACCCGGGAGGAGCCCTTCTCCAGCATTATCTTATGCTGGGCCTCGATCGTGGAGAGACCCCCGATCCCGGAGCCGGCGTAAACCCCGATCCGGTCGAGGTTTTCCTTCTCCAGGTCGAGTCCGGAATCCTCGATGGCCTGTTTGGCGGCGATCACCCCGTACTGGCAGAAAGGGTCCATCCTTTTCAGCTGCTTGCGGTCAAAATACTGGGTGGGATCGAAATCCTTCAGTTCGCCGGCGATCTGGCTGGGGAATTCGGAAGGGTCAAAGGCGGTGATCCGCCCGATCCCGCTCCGGCCGGCGGCCAGGGAATCCCAGAACTCGTCGGGGTTGTTCCCGATCGGAGAGACCACCCCGATACCGGTAACAACTACTCTTCTCGTGGACATTATTTCCTCCTTTGAAAATTTCCGGCCGGCGGCCGGAAATTTTATCGGGCCCGGATGACATTGGGCCAATTATAACAAGGCATTCTGAAATTATTCGACGAAGTAAAGGCCGGACGGAGTCAAGGATAGATAGCGGAAAATCAGTTGCCGGGCTTCTGGACTCTTCGAACGGCGGATGTGCTATATTCAACCCCCCGAGGGGGTTAAAAGTCTCGGTTCTCTTCCTTTCTATGTGGAGGACAATCAGCAACTCCCGGCTCCATTCGCCGGGCAGAGGCCGATCTCCTGATCCCCGCCCGCGCCGCTTCCGCCCGAGGACGGAAGCGGCGCGGCGAGATTACAACAGCTTCCGCTCTTACTACTTCTGGTGTTCCTCGATGTACTTGATGGCGGCGCCGACCGAGGTCAGCTTCTCCGCGTCCTCATCGGGGACGGTGAGCTCGAAAGCCTCTTCGAGGGCCATCACCAGTTCGACGGTATCGAGGGAATCCGCGCCCAGATCATCGATGAAAGAAGCTTCATCGGTAACCTCGTCGGCGTTGACTCCCAGCTGTTCCACGACAATATCCTTCACTTTCTGGGCCACATCAGACATTTCACTTCCTCCTTGGACTTCCGTCCGTTGCTGTTGCTTTTACCAGTCGGCTGGCTTTCCGAGCCAGGGACTTAAAGGACGCAGGGGACCGAAAGGGCCCCGGGTCAGATTCTCATCCCGCCGTCGACCACTAAAACCTGGCCGGTGATATAGGAAGCGGAGGGGGAGGCAAGGAAGAGCACCGCCCCGGCCACGTCCTCCGGCGTCCCCATCCGGCCCAGGGGGATCGCCTTGATCATCTCTTCCCGGATCTTCTCCGGGATCTTCCCGGTCATCTCGGTGGCGATAAAGCCGGGGGCGATCGCGTTGACCCGGATCCCCCGGGCGGCCGACTCCTTGGCCAGGGACTTGGTCAGGGCGATCAGGCCCCCCTTGGAGGCCGCGTAATTGATCTGACCGGCGTTGCCCATCAGGCCGATGATCGAGGCGATATTAATGACGCAACCGGACCGCTTTTTCATCATACTCCGTACGGCGGCCCGGCTCAGGTTGAAGGCGCCCTTGAGATTGACCGCGAGCACCTGGTCCCAATCTTCCTCGCTCATCCGGATCAGGAGCGCGTCCCGGGTGATCCCGGCATTGTTGACCACTATATTCAAGCCCCCCCAGAGGTCAAGAATTTTGTTCACCGTCTCCTCGACCTGGGAGAAATCCGAGACATCGACCGCGAAAGCGAGGGCCGACCGCCCGCTCTTCTCGACCAGGGCGGCGGTTTCCTTCGCGCCCGCCTCGTCGAGTTCGAGGATCGCCACGTCGGCGCCCTCGGAGGCCAGAGCGAGGGCGATCGCCCGGCCGATCCCCCGGCCGGCGCCGGTAACCACGGCTTTTTGATCTTTCAAGAGCATAGCTTTTCTCCTTTATTGTTGTCGGACGCGTCGGACGAGTCGGACGAGTCGGAGGCAGGAGCGCTTTCCGTTCTTACCACCTGACCAGGGAGGCGGCCCAGGTCAGGCCGCCGCCGAAGGCGACCAGCAAAAGGAGGTCGCCCGGCTTCAGGACCCCGTTGTGGTCCATCTCCGCCAGGCCGATGGGGACGGTCGCCCCGGACATATTCCCGTAACGGTCGACGTTGATGTAAACCTGTTCCTCGGGAAGCCTCAGCCCCCTGGCCACCGCCTTCATAATTCTCAGGTTGGCCTGGTGAGGGAGAAGCCAGGTCACGTCGTCGATGGTCAACCCGGCCCGCTTGAGAACTTCTTTGGAAGCCCGGACCATCGAGGAGACGGCCAGCTTGAAGACCTTGTTACCCTCCATCCGGATATACTGGCGCCGCTGCTCGATAATCTCGGGGGTGATCGGACAGGCCGAACCGCCGGCCTCGACGATCAGCAGCGTGGAATACTCCCCGTCGGAACGGATAAAGGAGTCGAGGATCCGGTGGCCGCCGCCCCTGGTCAGGACCGCCGCCCCCGCCCCGTCCCCGAAGAGGACACAGGTATTGCGGTCCTGCCAGTCGGTCACCACCGAGATCGCCTCGGCGGCCACGATCAGGGCGTTGCGGTAGCGGCCGGCCCGGAGCATCTTCTCCCCCATTTCCAGGGCGTAGATGAAGCCGCAGCAGGCGGCCGAGATATCGAAACTGGCGGCGGTCTTGTTCCCCAGCCGGTGCTGGAGGAGACAGGCCGCGGCGGGAAGCGGATTGTCGGGGGTGAAGGTGCCGAGAATGATCAGGTCGATATCTTCCGGGGCGAGACCGGCGGACTCGATCGCCTGCCGGGAGGCCGCCTCGGCCATCGAGGAGACCGTCTCGCCGGGGGCGATGATCCGCCGCTCGCGGATCCCGGTCCGCTCCAGGATCCACTCGTCGGAGGTATCGACCATCTTCTCCAGGTCGGCGTTGGTCAGAACCTTTTCCGGGAGGTAATACCCGGTTCCCGCGATTCCAATCTGCTCTTCAGTCATTATTCTTCCCCTTTATCCCCGGACGGTGAAAGTAGATATTCCGCCGAGCCGGGATACAAATTTAAGTTCAGATCTCCTCCCCCGGCATTACCGGCCGGCCGTTGTAGTAGCCGCAGTGCGGACAGACCCGGTGAGGCGAACGCGGCTGGTGGCAGTGGGGGCAGGGCACGGGCAGGGAAATCCGGTAGGGGTTGCCGGCCCGGCGCTTGTTCTTGCGGCTTTTGCTGGTCTTTCTCTTGGGAACTGGCATAGCGGAGCTTATCCTTCCTGGTTGGTTGTCGAAAACAGGTCAATCTTCGCGAACGGCGAATCAGCCGCCCGGTCCGGGCAGCCGCATCTTCCCTCGTTCAATTCCTTTCCGCAATAAGGGCAAATTCCCCGGCAATCCGCCCGACAGAGCGGTTTGACAGGGATGGCAAGGATAATATCTTCCCGGATATCCCCGGTCAAGTCAATTTTTACCTGATTTTCCTCGATCTCCTTCTCCCGTCCGAAGGCGGCCACCCGGACCGGGGCGGTAAATTTTTTCAGGCAGCGGGAGCAGGTAAAGGAGACCTCCGTCTCCAGGGTCCCCCGGACCAGGAGGAGGCGGGAGGTCCGGAACACCCGGAGACGGTAGCCGATCGGGCGAGGGAAAGCCAGCAGCGGGTCGTCGATATCGATAATCGCCGGATCTTCCTCCCCCTCGACGGTCAGACCACCCTCGGGTATCAGGCTAAGATTGACTATCATTGAGCTTGAGCAGCGCCTTGGCCACCCCGGGCGGGACAAAGGCGGAGATATCTCCCCCGAGAAAATGGATTTCCTTGACCATCCGGGAGCTGATGTAAGTGTAGGATTCGCCGGGCATCAAAAAGATCGTTTCCAGCCCGGGGGAGAGCTTGCGGTTGGTCAGGACCATCTGGAACTCGTACTCGAAGTCGGAGATGGCCCGCAAACCCCGGACCACCACCCGGACCTTCTGGCGGGCGGCGTAATCGATCAACAGTCCGGAGAAGGACTCGACCTCGACCCCGGGGATATCGGAGACCGCCTCCCGGATCATCTCCAGCCGCTGGGGGATGGAAAAGCAGGGGACCTTCTCGATGTTCTCGGCCACGGCCACGATCAGGCGGGGAAAGAGCTTGGCGGCCCGGCGGATCAGATCGAGGTGGCCGTAAGTGATGGGATCGAAACTCCCGGCGTAGATGGCGCGGTCTCGGCATTCTTTCATTGGATGCCCTCACCTTTTCCGGAGGCTTGCCGAAAGAGGACAGATGGGACTCATAGGTCTTATATTCACAATCGGCTGTAGAAGGACAGGATCGTCCGGCCGTACTTCTTCCGAACGAGCAGCCGCCAGCCCTCTATCGGCACGCTGCCTTCGGCCTCCACGGGGTGCTCGAGCACCGCCAATCCATCCTGGGTCAGGATACCAGATCTCCCGATCCCGGCCAAGATGTTTTCCCCCGCCCGATCCAGGTAGGGAGGATCGGCCAGGACCAGGTCGAACGGATCCCCCCTCCCGGCGAGACTTTCCAGGGCGGCGATCCAGTCGTCGGCTATGAGTTCGGCGGCGGGGCGCGCCCCGAGGGCGGCGATATTCTCCCGGATGACCGCCGCCGCGGCCGGATCCTTTTCCACCAACACCGCCCTCTCCGCTCCCCGGCTCACGGCCTCCAGGCCCAGGGCCCCGGTCCCGGCGAAGAGGTCGAGGACCCGGGCCCCTTCGATCATATCCCCGAGAATGCTGAAGAGGGCCTCCCGGACCCGGTCTCCGGTCGGGCGGGTCTTCATCCCCGGAACAGCCTTAAGCTTCCGCCCCCGGTATTTCCCGGCGATAATCCTCATCTTTCACCGCGGCTGCCCCGCCCAATTTTTAGTGGTCCACTAATTACACCAATTAACTCTAATTATCCCCCCACCTCACCCTCTTATATAAACCACTAATCCTCACAAATCTTCGCTAAATAGGAAAAATCGCTATCAGCCTCCAGTGAAACTACGGCGGACCAAGTCGGGATCGCTATCGAAAACTGCCCGCCCCGGCCCAACTTTGAACTTTGAACTTCGAACTTTGAACTTCCTTCCCTATTCCCCATTCCCCATTCCCAACTCATCCCACGTCGCCGAGGTCGAAGGTTTCGCCGTAGCGGGCGCGGAGCCGGCGGCGGAGCGGGGCCAGTTCCTCGCCGGCCAGACCGGGAACGGTCTCGAGAAGCCGGAAGGCCTGGCGGCGGGCGAACTCCATCAGCCGGAAATCGGCGACGATCGAGCCGATCCTCAGCTCGGGGAGCCCGGTCTGCTGGGTCCCGAAGAACTCCCCCGGACCCCGGATCTCCAGGTCCTCCCGGGCGATCCGGAACCCGTCGTCGATATCCTGGATCGCCCGGAGACGGCGGGCGGCGTCCTCCGTGCGCGGGTTGCCCTGGAGGATGCAGTAAGCCGGGTGACGCGACCGCCCCACCCTTCCCCGGAGCTGGTGGAGCTGGGCGAGGCCGAACCGCTCGGCGTTCTCGATCAGCATCACGGAGGCGTCGGGGACGTCGATGCCGATCTCGACCACGGTGGTCGAGACCAGGATCATCGTCTCCTTCTTCTGGAAACGCTCCATCACCTCCCGCTTCCGCTCGGAGGGGAGGCGCCCGTGGATCAGGTCCACCGGGACGTCAGGAAAGACTTCCCGTTGCAGGTTCTCGAACATCGCCGCGGCGGCCTTTAGATCAAGGCTCTCCGATTCCTCGATCAGCGGGTAGATGATAAAGGCCTGGCGTCCCGCCGCCACCTCTTTACGGATAAACCCGTAGGCGTCGGGGAGCCGCTCGGGGCCGATCCAGTAAGTTTTGACCTTCTCCCGTCCGGGGGGCATCTCGTCGAGAACGGAGAAGTCGAGGTCGCCGTAAACGGTCAGGGCCAGGGTGCGGGGGATCGGGGTGGCGGTCATCACCAGGACGTGGGGCCGGACCCCCTTCTCGCGGAGGTCCGCCCGCTGCCGAACCCCGAACTTATGCTGCTCGTCGATCACCACCATCCCCAGCCTGTGGAAATCCACCTTCTCCTGGATCAGGGCGTGGGTCCCGACCACCACCCCGACCTCCCCCGCCGCTATCGCGGCCAGGATCTTTCGCCGTTTCTCCCCCTTGATCCCCGAGGTGAGCAGGGCCGTCTTCACCCCCAGCGGCTTCAGCTCCCGGCCGATCCGCCGGTAATGCTGGGCGGCCAGGATCTCGGTCGGGGCCATAATCGCCCCCTGGTAACCGCTGTCCACGGTGGTCAGCAGGGAGCAGACCGCGACCACGGTCTTGCCGGACCCGACATCGCCCTGGAGGAGACGGTTCATCGCCCGCTCCCCGACCATATCGGCCTTGATCTCCGCCGCCGCCCGCTTTTGGGACCGGGTCAGTTGAAATGGAAGCGAGGCCAGGTAGCGCTCGCGGAGGGGCGTTCGGGGGGAATGGGGGAGGCTCTCCGCCTCCCGGGCCCGCTTTTCCTTCTTCAGGCCCAGGGCCAACTGGAGGGTGAAGAACTCGTCGAGAATCAGGCGTTTCCGGGCCTCCTCCAGGGATTCCCGGTCGGCCGGGTAGTGGATGCTCCTGATCGCCTCGGGCAGGGGCATCACCCGCCAGGGTTCGCGGAGCCGATCCGGAAGGTGGTCGGGGAGGCCGGGAAGAGAGAGATCGAGGGCCCGTCCGATCAGGTCCCGGAGCCACTTCTGGTTCAGTCCCTCCGTCAGAGGATAGACGGGGACAATCCGTCCCGCCCCGCTCATCTTCCCGCTCTCGGGGTCGAGTATTTCGTACTCGGGATTGACCAGCTGGAGGTTGCCGTAGAGCTGGACCTTGCCGACAAAGACCGCCTCCACTCCCGGCCGGAAGACGTTATCGAGGTAGGACTGGTTGAACCAGGTGCAGGCGATCCGACCGGTGCCGTCATCGACCGCCAGCTGGAACAGTTTCTTTCCGCTCCGGGTCTTTCGGGTACCCTTGGCCACCACCTCGCCCCGAACGGCGGCGAAATCCCCGTCTTTCAGGGAGCCGATCGGGGTGATCCGCCGGCGGTCCTGGTAATCGCGGGGGAAATAATAGAGCAGGTCCTCGAGGGTAGAGACTCCCAGGCGGGCCAGGCGCCGGGCCCGGGCCGGGCCCACACCCTTGAGGTACTGAACGTTTTCGCCCAGGTCCATAGTAAGTGAGAAGTCAGAATTAAGAATACAGAATTCAGAATACAGAAGTCGGAGGGCCGAACCAAAAAATGTTCTTGGCCCCGGTACGGCCTTATGGTATAGCTTCCCGGTTGTCGTGACAAGTAAGCAGTATAGAAAAGACCGCCCGAAGGGCGCAAGCATTCTGGATTCTTGATTCCAAATCCTGACTTCTTCAAATACAAGGAACTATTCGTTATGTCCAAGGTATGTGAAATCTGCGGGAAAGGCCCCTCCACGGGAAATAAGATCAGCCGCCGGGGTCTGGCCAAGAAGAAGGGGGGGGTCGGCAAGAGGGTGACCGGCGTCTCCCGGAGAACCTTCCTCCCCAACCTGCAAAAAGTCCGGGCGGTGGTGGACGGCCGGACCCGGACAATCCGGGTCTGCGCCAAGTGCATCCGGGCCGGGAAAGTCGTCAAGCCCTGACCCCTCCCCTCTGGCCGGCTTCCGCGGCCCGGTATTATTCCCCGCACCCGGCCGGGGTTCAGTCCTATTTCTTCAACGCCTTCCGCCGGTGCCAGAAGAGCAGCACCGGGCTGGCGATAAAGATCGAGGAGTAGGTGCCGACCACCACCCCGATCATCAGGGCGAAGGCAAAGTCGTTGATCACCTCTCCCCCGAAGAGGAAGAGGAAGAGGACCACGATCAGGGTGGTCAGCGAGGTGAGCAGGGTCCGGTTGAGGACCTGGTTGATCGAAGTATTGATGATCTTTTCGTCGGTCTCCCCCCGCATCGCCTTCATATTCTCCCGAATCCGGACGAAGACGACGATGGTGTCGTTGAGAGAATAGCCGACGATGGTCAGCAGGGCGGCGATGATCTGGATGTTGAACTGCCGGATCGGGAGGAGGAGGAACCCGGCCAGGAAACCGATGGTGATCACCACATCGTGAATCAGGGCGAGGACCGCTCCCAGGGCGAACTTGAACTCGGCGAACCGCAGCCAGATGTAGGCCATAATCGCCAGGACCGCCAGGATAATCGCCCCCAGGGCCTGAATCCGCAGCTGCTTCCCGACCTTCGGCCCCACCATCTCGGTCCGCTGCTCGAAAGTAACCTCGTCGAAGCTTCCCGGGAGCGCTTCCTGGATAGCCCGGTCGATCGCGCCGGCGGTCTCCATCGTTCCCGCGGTCCGGATGATCACGCCCGTCCCCCCGCCGTACTGCTGGACGGAGGCGGAACCGAGGTCGATCCCGGCCAGAATTTCCCGGATATCTTCCGCCGGCACTTCCTCGGTGAACTGTCGCTGGATCAAAACCCCTCCGGTGAAGTCGATCCCGAAGTTCCGCTCTCCGTTGATGATAAAGACCGCCAGGCTTACGGCCATCATCAGTCCGGAGACGGCAAAGGCGACCTGTCGCTTGCCGATGAAGTCGAAGTTCGGATTCTTGAAGACCTGGAACATCTTCAGGCTCGTAAACCGGCGGCTGAAACCGAAAAGCTCGAAGATCACCCGGGTCACCACCAGGGCGGTGAACATACTGGTGCAGATCCCGATGGTCAGGGTGAGGGCGAAACCCTTGATCGGTCCGGCGGTGGGGAGGAAGCTGAAGCCCAGGGGGTTGAGGAGGATCAGGGCCGCGATCAGGGTGGTCAGGTTGGCGTCGATGATGGTGAGGAAGACCTTTTCGTAGCCGGAGGCGATCGCCCGCTTGAGTTTCTTCCCGGTGGCCAGTTCCTCCCGGATCCGCTCGAAGATCAGGACGTTGGCGTCCACCGCCATCCCGATGGTGAGGATGATCCCGGCGATCCCGGGGAGGGTCAGGGTGGCCTTGAACCCCTTGAAGAGAAAGGGAAGGAGGCAGAGGACCCCGATGATGAATCCGACATTGAGGCAGAGGGCGAAGTCGGCCACCAGCCCGGCCAGGAGATAGTAGGCGGCCATAAAGATGATCACCACGATCAGCCCGGCCAAGGCGGCCCGGATACCCTGCCGGATCGAATCGGCGCCAAGCGAAGGTCCGACCGAACGCTGTTCCCGGATCATCAGCGGGGCCGGGTAGGCGCCGGCCGAGAGCTGGCTGGCCAGCAGGCGGGCGGTGTCGAAGGTGAAGCTGCCCTCGATGTACCCCTGGCCTCCGGGGATGTGGGTCCGGATATTCGGCGCCGAGAGCACGTTGCCGTCGAGGACCAGGGCGAGGCGACGCCCGGGAGGGTTGTCCTCGGCGTTGTACTGCTTGGTGATCCGGGAGAAGATCTTTGCTCCCGTCCGGTCGAACCGGAAGTTGACGATCGGTTCCCCGGTATCGCCCCGGGTCCCCATATAGGCGGTGACCAGGTGTTCCCCGCTGAGATCGGTCTTGTCGACCAGGAGAAAGGTCTCCTCGGTCTCCTGACCGGAGAGATCGGTCCTCCGGTGGGTCTTCAGGGAGAAGCCGGGCGGGGCGGTCCCCGTCTCCAGGGCCCGTTCCAGACGCTCGGGGTCGTCGTCGACCAGCTTGAACTCGAGAAAGGCCTGCCCCTGGATCAGCTCCAGGGTCTGTTCGGGGTCGCGGACCCCGGGGAGCTGGATCAGCAACTCGGTCGGTCCCTGCCGCTGGATCTCCGGTTCGGAGACCCCGAACTTATCGACCCGGTTGCGGAGAATTTCCAGCGCTCCCAGGCTGGCGTCCTGGAGCTCGGTCCGGAAGTATTCGAAGACCTGGTTGTTGTCGGCGATCTGCTCGTCTTCCAGGTCGTACTTGTTCCGGTAGTGATCTCGGTAATACCCGACCAGGTCGATCCCCCTTTCGGCGACCTCCTCCCGGAGGATGGTCAGGGGTTCGAGGGCGGAAGCGGCCGCCCGCTCCCGGGCGGCGGCGAAGAGCTCGTTGAACTGTTCGTCGACACCACTTGCTCCCTTCTTCAGAAGCTCGAGCTCGTCCACCGCCAGGATGACGTGCATCCCTCCCTTCAGGTCAAGGCCGAGGTTGAGCCGGCCCTTGGTCGCCTTTTCAATCCGGCTGATCGCCTCCTTGTTGTCCTCGGCCTCGGGGAAATACCTGGTAAGATCGACCCCGGCCGACTCCACCTCCTCCTTCAGCCGCTCGATCCCGGATACCGGGACCCGGTCCTCGTCGGTGAGGTAGTCCTGGTCCATCCGGACCAGGAGATCGCGGAAGGCCTCGTCCTGGTTGACCGCCGTCCGGGCGAGATAATCCCTCACGTTTCTCTCGGTCAGGGGAATGGAGGACCAGGCCAGCAGGGCGATCACGCCCAGGATAATCAGTATCTTCCATCTCAGGGACTTGGACATTCGGGAACCCTCAATTCGTTATGCCTTGCCCGCTCGGACGCCGGTGCGGCGCCCGGGGCCGGTCACTCGCTTTTCTTCTCCACCCGGGTGACGTTGCCCCGGCTGATCTCCAGCTTGACGTTATCGGCCGCCTTGACGGTGATCGTCTCCTCCTTGACCGAGGCGATCACGCCGTGGATCCCTCCCGAGGTTATCACCCGATCCCCCTTCTGGAGCTCGGCGACCATCCTCTGGTGCTCTTTCTGCTTCTTCTGCTGGGGCCGGATGAGCAAAAAATAAAAGACGGCGAACATCAGGATCAGCGGGACCAGCATCCCTCCCAGTCCCCCCTGCCCGCCTTCGCCGCCCTGGGCGCAGCCGCCTCCGCCTTCTCCGGCGGGGGGGGCCATCGCGATCGGTATATACTGCATAATACACTGCCTCCTTTTTCAGAGTTTACCCGGGGTCGGACGCTTCGGACGAGTCGGACGCTTCGGACCCGGATTGAAAACCTATCAGAAAATCCTTCTGGAATTTCCGGTAATTGCCTTCCTCGATCGCCCGGCGGGCCTTCCTCATCAATTCCTGGTAAAAATACAGGTTGTGGATCGTCGCCAGCCGGTGGGCTAAAATCTCTCCGGTATTGAAGAGGTGGCGGATATAGGCCCGGGTGTAATGCCGGCAGGCGAAACATCCGCACCCCTCCTCCAGCGGCCGGTGGTCGTCCTTGTACCCGGCGTTGCGGACGACCAGCTTCCCCTCCCCGGTAAAGACCGAACCGTTGCGACCGTACCGGGTGGGGATGGTACAGTCGAACATATCGACCCCAAAGGCGATCTGGGTTACCAGCTCGTCGGGGGCCCCGGTGCCCATCAGGTAGCGTGGCTTTTCCGCCGGAAGGAGACCGGCCGTGTACTCGGCCAGCTCGTACATTATCTCTCTCGGCTCGCCGACGGACAACCCCCCGATCCCGTAACCGGAAAACCCGATCTCTTGGAGCCCTTCCAGGCTTTTCTTTCTCAGGTCCCGGTAAATCCCCCCCTGGACGATCCCGAAGAGGACCTGGCGGCCGTCGGTATGGCTCTTTCGCGATTGAGCGGCCCATTGTAGGGTCAGGTCCACCGATTGGCAAGTATAATCCCGGCCGGACGGGTACGGTGGGCATTCGTCGAAGGCCATAATGACGTCGGCCCCGAGAGCCTGCTGGATCCGGATGGATTTCTCCGGGGTCAGGGTGTGGAGCGACCCCGCGATATGGTCCCGGAAGACCACCCCTTCCCTGGAAATCTCCCGCAGGTCGGCGAGGCTGAAGACCTGGTAGCCGCCGGAGTCGGTGAGGATCGGGCGGTCCCAGTGCATAAAGGAGTGGAGGCCACCGGCGTTTTTGACGATCTCGATCCCCGGCCGCAGGCCCAGGTGGTAGGTGTTGGCGAGGATCATCTGAGCTCCCGCTTCCTGGAGTTCCTCCGGGGTGACCGATTTCACCGTCCCCAGGGTCCCGACCGGCATAAAGCAGGGGGTCTCCACAACGCCGTGGGCCAGCTCCAGCCGCCCGGTCCGGGCGGCGGTGGCGGGATCGTTTTTCAGCACGGTGAATTTCATTGTGGTTCAGGCCGGGCAGGCCAGGGACTTAAAGGACTAAAAGGACCTAAGGGACGCCGGTACTGACCTGCCCGGGCTTTCTCCTTACAATATTAACATAGCGTCGCCATAGCTGTAGAAGCGGTATTTTTCCTTGATGGCTTCGGTATAGGCTTTCAGGATTAATTCCCGGCCGGCCAGGGCGGAGACGAGCATTATCAAGGTAGAGCCCGGAAGGTGAAAATTAGTTAATAAGTTATACTTTAGTTTAAATTCGTATCCTGGATAGATAAATATGTCGGTGGAGCCTTCGGTCGGGTCGAGGCGGCCGTTCCGGTCGGCGGCGCTCTCCAGGGCCCGGACCACGGTCGTACCGACGGCGAAGAGGCGGCCGCCGGTTTCCGAAAGGGCGTTGACCAGGTCGGCGGTCTCCTTGGGGATCAGGAAATCCTCGCTGTGAAGTTGGTGGTCCTCGATCTCCTCGGTCTTTACCGGCTGGAAGGTGCCGTAGCCGACCGAGAGGGTGATGTAGGCGATCTCCACGCCCCTTTCCCGGAGGGTGTCCAGGATCGGCCCGGTGAAGTGGAAGCCGGCGGTCGGCCCGGCCACCGCCCCCGGGCGGCGGGCGAAGACGGTCTGGTAGCGTTCCCGGTCCCGCGCTTTGATCTCTTCCGGGTAATCTCTCAAATCGCGCTTGATATAGGGCGGAAGCGGGGGAAAGCCCAGTTTCTCCAGGGCGGGTAGGATATCCCCTCCCCCGGGGAAGTCGAGAACCACCTTGCCTCCCTCGCCCCGCTCCCGAACCGTCCCCTTCAGGGCGGGGCCGAACTCGATCTCGGTCCCCGGGCGGGTGCGGCGGGCGGGGCGGACCAGGGCCTCCCAACCGCCGTCGCCGAGCGGTGAAAGGAGGAGGACCTCGGCCTTGCCCCCGGTGGCGGGACGCTTTCCGAGGAGCCGGGCCGGGATGACCCGGGTGTCGTTGAGGATCAGGAGATCTCCGGGCCGGAAGTATTCGACGATCTGAGGGAAGGTCCGGTGGTGAATCTTCCCGCTCTCCCGTTCCAGGACCAGGAGCCGGGCGTCTTCCCGCCGCTCGGGGGGATGCTGGGCGATCAGTTCCGGCGGGAGGTGGTACTCGAAAACGGAAGTTTTCATCATCACATACTAAAACGGCAACCGGAGACACCATGCAGTTCTGAGAGAGATTGCTTCGTCGCTTCGCTCCTCGCAATGACATTGGGCATACTGCATATTTCTGAACCCCGGAACTATCTTATCAGGTCACTGAGCCGACTTTGTGGAAACCGGTTTGAATCTCTCGTATTCACTGTAGAGGCAGCCGCAGTACTGCTGCTTGTAGAGACCGTGCTCCTCGGTCAGCTCCCAGTGGCGCTTCCAGCCGTCGCGAAAGTCGCGATAGAGAAACATCACCCCGGCCTCGGCGGACGCGGACTGGCCAACCTCCCGGGCCAGCTCATGTTTCTGCTGCTTGCTGATTAAAAGCGTGGTGGTAAAGGCGTCGTACTTGCCCTTTCCCGCCACCAGGGCGGTCTGCTTCAACCGCTGATCATAGCAGAAGCGGCAGCGCTCCTTCTCCCGGAAGGCGACCCGGCGGAAGAACTCCTCATAATCATAGCGGGGGGAGAAGATCACCCGCCGGGAGGTCGCGGACGCCAGCTTCTCGACCGCTTCCCGCCGGCGGAGATACTCGGTGAAGGGGTGGATGTTGGGGTTGTAGAAATACCCGTCGACCTCGTGGCCCTCGGTCTCCAAGGCCTCGAAAGGATAGGTGGCGCAGGGCCCGCAGCAGATATGGAGGAGGATACGCACTGAGGAAGAATTCAGAATTCAGAATACAGAATTCAGGAGCCAGGCTCCAGGCCTGCCTATTCTGGATTCTGAATTCTGACTCCTGTATTCCACGGTTAAAGAAGTTCCCGCTGTGCGGACTGCGGCGTCTCCAATCCCAGATGGTCGTAGGCCAGCCTGGTGGCGCAGCGGCCGGTCCGGGTCCGCTTCAGGTAGCCCTGCTGGATCAGGTAGGGCTCGTAAACCTCGGCCAGGGTCTCCCCCTCTTCCCCGATGGCGACGGCGATGGTCTCAATCCCCACCGGGCCGCCGGCGAACTTTTCGATAATCGTCTTGAGTATCCGCTTGTCCATCTCGTCGAGCCCCTTTTCGTCGACGTCGAGCATCATCAGGGCCTGGTGGGCGATCTCGGGCGTGATCCGGTTGTCGGCCTTGACCTGGGCGTAATCCCGGACCCGTTTGAGAAGCGAGTTGGCGATCCGGGGGGTGCCCCGGGAGCGGCGGGCGATCTCCAGGGCCCCTTCGGAGTTGATCTCGACGTTGAGCAGAGAAGCGGAGCGGAGAACGATCTTCTGCAGCTCTTCCGGGGGGTAAAAATCCAGGCGGTTAACCAGGCCGAAACGGGATCTCAGCGGCGAGGTGAGCAGTCCGTAGCGGGTGGTGGCTCCGACCAGGGTGAAGTGAGAGAGGTTGAGCCGGACCGAACGGGCCGACGGTCCCTGGTCGATCATAATATCGATCACGAAATCCTCCATCGCCGGGTAGAGATACTCCTCGACGATCGAGCCCAGGCGGTGGATCTCGTCGATGAAAAGGATATCACCGCCCTTGAGATTGGTGAGCAGACCGGCCAGGTCTCCCGGTTTCTCGATCGCCGGGCCGGAGGTGGACTTGATATCGCAACCCATCTCGGCGGCGATGATGTAGGCCAGGGTGGTCTTCCCCAGCCCGGGAGGTCCGAAGAAGAGCAGGTGCTCGAGCGGCTCGTTGCGGCCCCGGGCGGCCTCGAGGGCGATCACCAGCCGCTCCTTGACCGCCTCCTGGCCGGTGAACTGGTCGAAGGCCGGGGGCCGGAGTTTCTGGTCGAAGGAGAGATCTTTTTCGGCCAGGGCCTGGTTGATGAAGCGTTCGGGCATTGAACTGACGGGATTACCTTTCAAGGACTAACAGGCAAAGGACTTAAGGGACCAAAAGGACCTAAAGGACGCCGATGACTGACAGACTATACTTGATTACAGGCATTTCAGGGTTTCTTTCAACAACTTTTCGACCGGCCAATCGGGGCCGGCGGCGGCCAGGGCCCGGTCGAGGGCCCGGCGGGACTGGACCGGGCGGTAACCGAGCGACTGGAGGGCCCGGAGAACGTCGGCGATCTTCTCCTCCCCCGCTCCGGGAGACTTCTCGTCCGCCCCGGCCCCCAGCCCGGGATGGATTTCAATCTTGTCCTTGAGTTCCAGGATCAGCCTCTGGGCGGTCTTCTTGCCGATCCCGGGGACCGTGGAGAGGAGGTCGATGTCCCCGGAGATGATCGCCCCGGCGAAGGCGGCGGCCGGAATCCCCCCCAGAACCCCGAGGGCGACCCGGGGGCCGATCTTCGAGACCCCGAGCAGCATCCGGAAGAGTTCCCGTTCCTCCCCGGAAGCGAAACCGTAGAGGGTCTCCTCGTCTTCCCGGACGTAGTGATGGGTGAGGATGGTGATCTCTTCACCCGGCGAGGGCAGTTTCTCGTAGGTGCTCAGGGGGACGACCAGGAGATAGCCGACCCCGTTCACCTCGACCACCGCCCGGTCGGGGGCGGAGCTGATTAACTGTCCTCTGAGGTATTCGAACATATCGATCCCGATAGCGATCCCGATAGCGATAGCGATTTAACTTACAAGCTTCGGGAATAGAATATCTTATCTAATTTGTTTCCGGAGGGAAAATATTATCCTGGAAGTAGGTGATTCCCAGCGCCAGGGCGTCGGAGAGGTCGAGGGAGGCGGGATCCTCTTCCAGCCGGAGAAGGACCCGGACCATCGACCGGACCTGCTCCTTGCCGGCCGCGCCGTTCCCGACCACGGCCTTCTTCACCCGGCGCGAGGCGTAGGTGTAGACCTCCAGACCCCGCCGGGCGGCCGCCAGGGCGCAAACCCCCCGAACCTCGCCCAGTCTCAGGGTCGAACGGACGTTCTTGTGGTAGAAGACATCCTCCAGGACCAGGGCGCCGGGGGAATACCTCTCGAGCAGTTCCGTAACCGTCCCGTAGATGCCGGCCAGTTTCTCCGGGGGAGACTGCCCGCGGCGGCTTTTGATCGTCCCCGCCGCCAGAACCTCGATCCGCCGGCCGGGCCGCTCCAACACCCCGTAACCGGTAACATTGATCCCGGGGTCGATGGCGATGATCCGGCCCGGACGGACGGCGCTGGAGGCAACGGGGCTGATTTCCCTATTCCTCCTCTTCCGCCAGGATCTCCTCGGGGATATCGCAGTTGGAGTAGACGTTCTGGACGTCATCGTGGTCCTCCAGATCTTCGAGGAGGGAGAGGACCTTGCGGGCTTCGTCCCCGGTCACCGGGACCAGGGTGGCGGGGATCCGGGTGACCTCGGCGGAGGAAATCCTGAAACCGGCGGCGGTCAGCGCTTCCTTGACCACTTCCAGGTCGGAAGGAGCGGTATAGATTTCGTAAATATCATCTTCGTCCTTGAAGTCTTCCGCCCCCGCTTCCAGGGCGACCTCGAGGAGGGCTTCATCGTCGGCCCCTTCCGCGCCGACGGTGATCAAGCCCCGGGTCTCGAAGAGATAAGCCACCGAACCCGGCCCGCCGATGCTCCCGCCCTTCTTGTCGAAGATGTGGCGGATCTCGGCGACCGAGCGGTTGCGGTTGTCGGTCAGGGCCCGGATCAGGATCGCCACCCCGCCGGGGCCGTACCCCTCGTAAACCGCTTCTTCGTAGCTCACGCCGGGCAGTTCCCCGGTCCCCTTCTTGATCGCCCGCTCGATATTCTCGGCCGGCATATTGGCGTCCCGGGCGGTCTGGACCACGGAACGGAGCTGGATGTTGGCCGCCGGATCACCCCCGCCGAGACGGGCGGCGACGGTGATCTCCTTGACCAGCTTGCTGAAGAGCCGGCCGCGCTTGGCGTCCTTGGCCCCCTTCTTGTGCTTGATGCTCGCCCACTTGGAATGACCGCTCATAAGTTCTCCTTGGGAATTCAGGAGTCAGAATCCAGAATCCAGGAGCCCGACCGACTCTTCCGGATTCTGAATTCTGAATTCTGTATTCTTCCCTTATTACTCCTCTTCCTTCTCCTGCTTCGCCCGGGCGATGACCTTCTGGGCGATCATCGCCGGGACTTCCTCGTAGTTTGCCATCTCCATCGTGAAGATCCCCTTGCCCCCGGTCAGGGATCTCAGTTCCGGGGTGTATTTCAGCATCTCGGCCATCGGGACCTGGGCCCGGATCTTCTGGAGGGCCCCCTCGGGGCTCATCCCGAGGACCCGGCCCCGCCGGGAATTCAAATCCCCGGTGATGGCGCCCATCGCGTCGGTGGGGACGGTGATCTCCACGTTCATAATCGGCTCCATCAGGACCGGCTGGGCGGCCCGGGCGCATTCCTTGAAGCCCTGGCGGCCGGCGATCTGGAAGGCGATATCCTTGGAGTCGACCGGGTGGGTCTTGCCGTCATAGACGGTGGCGGTGACGTCCATCATCGGGTAGCCGGCCAGGACCCCGCTCTCCAGCGCCGAGAGGTAACCTTTCTTCACCGACTGGACCAGCTGGGCCGGGATGTGGCCCCCGACCACTTCGTCGACAAAAAGGAACTTGCCCCCCCAGGAAAGCTCGATCAGTTCCTTCTTCCCTTTCCCCTCGGCTTCTTCCGCCCCCGGGGTGTAGGGCTGAACGTGCATCCAGACCTCGGCAAACTGGCCGGCGCCGCCGGTCTGCTTCTTATGGCGGTACTTGGTCTCTCCCCGGCCCTTGATCGTTTCCTTGTAGGCGACCCTGGGGGTCCGGAGCTCGACGTCAACATTGAAGGCCTTGGCCAGACGGTTGACGACGATCTGGATCTGGACCTCTCCCATCCCGGAAAGGACGTATTCCCGGGTCAGGGGATCCCGGCGGCCCTTCAGGGTCGGATCCTCGGCGATCAACTTGTGAAGCCCCTCGGCGACCTTGTCCTCGTCGCCCCGGTTCCGGGAATATACCGCCATCAGAGAGGTCGGGGCCGGGAAACGGAATGGCGGAAACTGCAATTCCTTTCCCGGAGCGCAGAGGGTATCTCCGATCGCGGTCTCCTTCAGTTTGGTCAAGGCTATAATGTAGCCGGGGATGGCCCGGGGCACGTTGACCTGCTCCTTGCCCTGAATTACATAGAGGTTGGCGATCCGCTCCCGGCCCCCGGAAGCGGTGTTGTGTACCTCCGACTCGGCCTTCAGGGTGCCGGACCAGACCCGGAGGTAGGAGAGCTGACCGACAAAGGGGTCGTTGACGCTCTTGAAGACCCGGGCGCAGAAGGGCGCGCCGGCTTCGGGCGAAACCTTCTCTTCGCCCACCGCCACCTCGCCCCGGTCGGCCGGCGAGGGAAAGATCCGGCCAAAGGAATCGAGGAGTTCCCCGACCCCGATCCCCTTCAGGGCGGCCCCGGAGAATACCGGGGAAATCCGACCGCCGGCAAACGCGGTCCGGAATCCGTTGTCCACCTCTTCGGGGGCCAGGGTTCCGCTGGAGAGGTATTTCTCGATCAGGCTGTCGTCGGTCTCGGCGGCAGCCTCGACCATCTTCTCCTTGAACCCGTCGATACGGGTTCTGGCGTCCTCCACCACCTTTTCGGACGCGGCGGGGTCAAGCAAGCCGACGACCGTGGTTAATCCGGACTGTTCCCCGTCCGGGAGATAGAGCGGAAGGCCGTCGGCGCCGAGCTCGGAGACGAGGGCGTCGAAGGTCTTGATGAAACTGGTGTTTTCCTTGTCCAGTTTATTGACGAAGAAGGCGACCGGGAGTCCGCGGGCCCGGGCTTCTTCATAGACTCTCCGGCTCCCGGTGTCTATCTCCCCCGCCGCCTCGAGGACAATTACCACGCTGTCCACCGACTCCAGGGCTACCACCACCTCACCCCAGAAGTCGAGGTAACCCGGCGTGTCGAGGAGAAAGATGTTCCTTCCGTTATGGGCGCAATTGAGAGGAGTGGTCCGGACGGAACCGCCCCGGGACTTCTCCTCCTCGTCGGTGTCGGAGATGGAGCTGCCCTCATCCACGCTGCCCTGCCGGGTATTGGCGCCGGACTTGAACATCAGGGCGTCCACCAGGGTGGTTTTGCCGGCGCCGTTACCGCCGAAGATTCCGATTGTCCGGATGTCCTTTACTTCGTACTCAGCCATAATTAATTACCTCGAATTTTCCCCCGCTGAAGTCCGGGAGAGGTGTAGGTGCCGCCCCCTGCGGGGGCTCATTATAGTATTTTCATCTTCCTTTACCACGGGCTGACGCCCGTGGCTAATTGTGTATCGCCCCCTACGGGGGCTGTATAAAATGCCGGATAATCCCGATCGGCACCGCTATCGATAGCCGCTCGATAGCGATAGCGATTTTTTGCTTCAGTCCTCGTGGGGAGTTGCTAAGCGCCTCCAGACAACCGGCGAAACTTTGAACTTCGAACTTTGAACTTTGAATTTGCTCAGGCCCGGCCCTGGTATTCCCCGGTCCTGGTGTCGATCTTGATCTTCTCACCCTCCTTGATGAAGAGAGGGACGTTGATTTCCAGGCCGGTCTCCAGGGTGACCGGCTTGCGGACGTTGGTGGCGCTGTCGCCTTTCAACCCCTCCGGGGCCTCGGCCACCGTCAGGACCACGCTGGGGGGGAGTTCGAGCATCATCGGGGAACCCCCGTCGTCGAAGACCAGTTCGTACTCCCCCTCCTCAACCAGGTAGTCGCGGGCCGCGCCGACCAGCTCCTCCCCCACCGTCACCTGCTCGAATGTGTCGGGATCGATGAAGACGTAATCGCGCCCCGAACGGTAACTGAACTCCAGCTTCTTTCGCCGGAGAATGACGATCTCGACCGTCTCATTGGAGCCGAACCGGACCTGGCTGGACTTTCCGGTCCTCAGATTGCGCAGGGTGGTCTGGACGAAGGCCCCTCCCTTGCCCGGCTTGACCCGGGACTGGTCGAGGACCAGGCAGATGTCGCCGTTGCAGCGGATGGCGTTTCCCTTGCGGATATCGTTGGCAATGGCCATAAATTCGCTTCCTTTTCAACTCACAGGCGGGCCGCCTGTGCTACCTTCTCACAGGCAGGAATGCCTGTGCTACCTTTCACAGGCAGGAATGCCTGTGCTACTTTTCACAGGCAGGAATGCCTGGGCTACCTTTCCACAGGCAGGAATGCCTGGGCTACCTTCTCACAGGCAGGAATGCCTGTGCTACCTTTCCACAGGCAGGAATGCCTGGGCTGCTTTCACAGGCGAGCCGCCTGTGCTACCTTCACAGGCGGGCCGCCTGTGCTACTTGCTGACCGCCACCTCGTAGCCTTCGCGAACCGGAGGTTTGCTGTAGAGCGGGTAGCCGGCCCGCTGCTCGAGGTAGAGGTTGACCTCCTCGCTCCGCTCCGCGGCTTCGCGATCTTCCCAGAGAGTGAAGGAGATCGCCCGGGAGTTCTCCCGGTCAAGCAGGAGGTAAAAATTCTTGTAGCCTTCCTGGCCCGACAGCTCGGGGATGATGTATTCCTCGTAGAGTTCGCGGAACTCATCGGTCTGGTCGGGCTTGAGCGAAATCCTGATGATCTGGGCGTACATTTCGGCTCTCCTGGGTTCCGGCTGGACAGCTGGCGTTTATCTGACTGGTCAGACCCGTCAGACGAGTCGGACACTAACTGCTGAATCCCTGAAACAGCCATAGAAATACTATATACCCCCGGCCGACGTCAATAAAACAAAGAGTGCCGGATGATATTTTACCCAAAAAAGGGGCGCGCCTTTCGGCGCGCCCCTTTCAATATATAGCCCCGCGGCGACCTACTCTCCCTCTCTCGCGAGAAGTACCATCGGCTCGGAAGGTCTTAACGACCGTGTTCGGTATGGGAACGGGTGTTTCCCCTTCGATATGGCCACGGGGCTATTATTTTTTCTACGAAAAAATAATAGGTGGCAATTCCTTCGGAGACACACAAACAGGAATGCCTGTGCTTTTCACTTCACAGGCGAGCCGCCTGTGCTACCTTTTTCTTCACAGGCGAGCCGCCTGTGCTACCTTTTTCTTCACAGGCGGGCCGCCTGTGCTACTGCCTTTTGGGGAATTGCCTTGAGGTCGGGGATTTACTACAAGATGTCGGAACAAAATCTTAAGATTATATTTTATTTTCCCCGGGCCCGCAGGCCCGGGGAAAATAAAATAAAATACTGGTCAAGCCGATCGGCAGATTAGTACAGGTAAGCTCAATGCGTCGCCGCACTTACACACCCTGCCTATCAACCTCGTCATCTTCGAGGTGCCTGATGGGGATATCTCATCTTGGAGGGGGCTTGGCGCTTAGATGCTTTCAGCGCTTATCCTTTCCGAACATAGCTACCCAGCAATGCCGTTGGCACGACAACTGGAACACCAGAGGTTCGTCAATCCCGGTCCTCTCGTACTGAGGATTGCTCTCCGCAGATATCCTGCGCCCGCGACGGATAAGGACCGAACTGTCTCACGACGTTCTGAACCCAGCTCGCGTACCACTTTAACCGGCGAACAGCCGGACCCTTGGGACCTTCTTCAGCCCCAGGATGTGATGAGCCGACATCGAGGTGCCAAACCGGGCCGTCGATGTGAACTCTTGGGCCCGATAAGCCTGTTATCCCCGGAGTACCTTTTATCCGTTGAGCGATGGCCCTTCCACAAGGAACCACCGGATCACTAAGGCCTGCTTTCGCATCTGCTCGACCTGTCAGTCTCGCAGTTAAGCACTCTTATACCTTTGCGCTCTGCGCACGATTGCCGACCGTGCTGAGAGTACCATTGCGCTCCTCCGTTACTCTTTGGGAGGAAACCGCCCCAGTCAAACTGCCCGCCAGACACTGTCCCCCGGTTTCGCCGGGGTTAGAATTTCACTACAGTAAGGGTGGTATTTCAAGGGTGGCTCCACCCCGACTAGCGTCGGGGCTTCGTAGCCTTCCACCTATCCTACACATACCGCACCGAAATCCAATATCAAGCTGCAGTAAAGGTTCACGGGGTCTTTCCGTCCTGTCGCGGGTAGGCGGCATCTTCACCGCCACTACAATTTCGCCGAGTCCCTCGTTGAGACAGCGCCCAGATCGTTACGCGATTCGTGCAGGTCGGAACTTACCCGACAAGGAATTTCGCTACCTTAGGACCGTTATAGTTACGGCCGACATTCACTGGGGCTTCGGTTCGGAGCTTCTCCTTCGAATAATCTCGGGATAACCCCTCGCCTTAACCTTACAGCATTGGTCACGCGTCAGTCTCTATACATTGTCTTGCAACTTAGCAGAGACCTGTGTTTTTGATAAACAGTCGCCTGGGCCGATTCTGTGCCTGTCACTCCAGCTGTTCGCGAAAAGCTTGTCACCGGAATGACAACCCCTTCTTCCGAAGTTACGGGGTCAATTTGCCGAGTTCCTTAACGAGGGTTCTCTCGCGCGCCTGAGGATACTCTCCCCACCCACCTGTGTCGGTTTGCGGTACGATTACCCGACTCACTCGCTAGAAGATTTTCTCGGTAGCAGGCACCAGCCGCTTCGCCTTTGCCGTAGCGCGGGCTCGCATTCGCCTCTCGGAGTTAAGCCCCGGCGGATTTGCCTACCGGAACCTCCTACCGGCTTAGACCTGGATTTCCAGCACCAGGACGGCAGTGTTTTGGCCTTCTACGTCCCTCCATCACTCTCCCCCGGTTGCCCGGGGATCGCGAGTCAGGTAGTACAGGAATATTAACCCGTTGTCCATCGGCTTCGCCTTTCAGCTACGCCTTAGGGGTCGACTAACCCTGGGAGGACGAGCCTTGCCCAGGAAACCTTGGGTTTTCGGCGTTGCGGATTCTCACCGCAATTATCGCTACTCATGCCGGCATTTTCACTTCCATACCGTCCACCGTTCCTTCCGAAACGGCTTCACCCAGTATGGAACGCTCCTCTACCACGCCTCTTCCCGGCAAGCCGGGTTGAGACATCCGTAGCTTCGGTAATGGACTTCAGTCCCGATCATTTTCGGCGCAAAATCACTCGACTAGTGAGCTATTACGCACTCTTTAAATGATGGCTGCCTCTAAGCCAACATCCTAGCTGTCTTCGTGACTTCACTTCCTTTTCCACTTAGTCCATATTTAGGGACCTTAGCTGACGGTCTGGGCTGTTTCCCTTTCGACCACGGAGCTTAGCCCCCGTAGTCTGACTCCCGCAATAAGGTGCTTCGGTATTCGGAGTTTGATTGGTTTTGGTAGGCTGGTAGGCCCCCTAACCCATTCAGTGCTCTACCCCCGAAGTCCATTTTGCGAGGCTAGCCCTAAAGCTATTTCGAGGAGAACCAGCTATCTCCGAGTTTGATTAGTCTTTCGCTCCGACCCACAGGTCATCCAATAGCTTTTAAACGCTAACAGGTTCGGTCCTCCAGTGCGTGTTACCGCACCTTCAACCTGCCCATGGGTAGATCACTCGGTTTCGGGTCTACTCCACGCAACCGTATTCGCCCGGTTAAGACTCGGTTTCCCTGCGGCTTCCCCCGTTATCGGGGTTAACCAAGCTGCGTAAAGTAACTCGCCGGCTCATTATGCAAAAGGCACGCCGTCACCCTTCAATGGCAAGCCATTGAAGAGCTCCGACCGCTTGTAGGCAAATGGTTTCAGGTTCTATTTCACTCCCCTCGAAGGGGTTCTTTTCACCTTTCCCTCACGGTACTCGTTCACTATCGGTTGCCAGACCGTATTTAGCCTTGGATGGTGGTCCACCCGGATTCACACGGAGTTTCACGTGCTCCGCGCTACTAGGGAGAACAGGCAGAAAAGGCTGCTTCTTTTCGTCTACGGGACTATCACCCGCTATGGTTGTCCTTCCCAGAACATTCGACTAAAAAGCAACTTGGTAACTTTTCCTCCGGTTTCCAGCCCGGAACGCCTGCTTCCCGCAACCCCCCGCCGGCAACGCCTGGAAGCTTTAACACCGGCAAGGTTTTGGCTCTTCCCTGTTCGCTCGCCGCTACTGGGGGAATCTCGGTTGATTTCTGTTCCTCAGGGTACTTAGATGTTTCAGTTCCCCTGGTATCGCCTCCCTCGCATACGCTCGGGATTCCCGGACATTACTCCGGGAGGGTTTCCCCATTCGGAGATCCCCGGATCTGCGCCTGTTTGACGGCTCCCCGGGGCTTATCGCAGCCAACCGCGTCCTTCATCGCCTTCTGGCACCAAGGCATCCGCCATTTGCCCTTAGTAGCTTGACCAGTAAATACGAATATTTACTGTTTTTTGCCTCGACTTCTTGCAGTATTCAAGATCTTCCCCGGAAGACCGAAAGCCTCCCCGGAAAAATCCTGAAACCCTGACCTCAATTGTCAAAGAACACAGGGCACTTCCTCGGAAGAACCCTAAGAAGAGATATGGAGCTGAGGGGGATCGAACCCCTGACCTCAGGCTTGCAAAGCCCGCGCTCTCCCAGCTGAGCTACAGCCCCGAAATTTTTCGGGGTCTGTTGTATCACTTAGCTCCGAATAATCAAAGAACAATACCACGCGAATAAGTCCACTCAGGCCTATGGGCCTGAGTGGACTTGAACCACTGACCCCTGCGTTATCAGCACAGTGCTCTGCCAACTGAGCTACAGGCCCTTACTGCCTGAATAATAAAAAATTGAATGGTAAGACGGGACTCCGGCACGAAAGCCGTTTTTCTCTTTAAAGGAGGTGATCCAGCCGCACCTTCCGGTACGGCTACCTTGTTACGACTTCATCCTAGTTACCACACATACCTTGGGCGCCTTCCTCCCCAGACATTGCTGTTAGGGGTTGGTTCGGCGACTTCGGGTACACGCGGCTTCCGTGATGTGACGGGCGGTGTGTACAAGGCCCGGGAACGTATTCACGGCGGCGTAGCTGATCCGCCATTACTAGCGATTCCAACTTCATGGAGTCGAATTGCAGACTCCAATCCGAACTGGGGCCGGCTTTCTGGGATTGGCTCCCCCTCGCGGGTTGGCGACCCTCTGTACCGGCCATTGTAGCACGTGTGTAGCCCAGGGCATAAGGGCCATAATGACTTGACGTCATCCTCACCTTCCTCCCCGTTACCGGGGCAGTCTCCTTAGAGTTCCCCTCCCGCTTGCGCGGAAAGCTGGCAACTAAGGACGAGGGTTGCGCTCGTTGATGGACTTAACCAAACACCTCACGGCACGAGCTGACGACAGCCATGCAACACCTGTGCAGCACCCTCGAAGGCTTCCCCGGTTTCCCGGGGCGTGCAGCTGCATGTCAAGCCCTGGTAAGGTTCTACGCGTTGCGTCGTATTAAACCACATGCTCCACCGCTTGTGCGGGCCCCCGTCAATTCCTTTGAGTTTTAGCCTTGCGGCCGTACTCCCCAGGCGGTGCACTTAACACGTTAGCTCCGGCACGCCCCTTAAAAAGGAACACACCAAGTGCACATCGTTTACAGCGTGGACTACTGGGGTATCTAATCCCATTCGCTCCCCACGCTTTCGCATTTGAGCGTCAGTTTCAGAATAGAGAGCCGCCTTCGCCGCTGGTGTTCTTCTCGATATCTACGCATTTCACCGCTACACCGAGAATTCCACTCTCTTCTCCCGAACTCAAGCCTGATAGTTCTCCGACTCGGTTCCGCGTTGAGCGCGGAAATTTCACCCGGAGCTTATCAAGCCGCCTACATGCCCTTTACGCCCAGTAAATCCGAACAACGCTCGCCCTCTCCGTATTACCGCGGCTGCTGGCACGGAGTTAGCCAGGGCTTCTTCTCCCGGTACCGTCAGGTCATCCCGTTGTTCACGGAATGATTTTTCTTCCCGGATGAAAGGAGTTTACAACCCGAAGGCCTTCATCCTCCACGCGGCGTCGCACCGTCAGGCTTTCGCCCATTGCGGATGATTCTCGACTGCAGCCTCCCGTAGGAGTCTGGGCAGTGTCTCAGTCCCAGTGTGGCTGACCATCCTCTCAGACCAGCTACCCATCAAAGCCTTGGTGAGCCGTTACCTCACCAACAAGCTAATAGGACGCAAGCTCATCCTCGACCGACATATCCTAAAAGGACACATCTTTAATCTCCCGGTGATGCCATCGGGAGATCGTATGCGGTATTAGCGTCTCTTTCGAAACGTTATTCCCCAGTCAAGGGTAGATTGCTTACGCGTTACTCACCCGTTCGCCACTGTCCTCCCGCTCCCTTCGGCCGAAGCTTCCGTTCACGGGATTCTCGTTCGACTTGCATGCCTAAGCCACGCCGCCAGCGTTCGTTCTGAGCCAGGATCAAACTCTCAATCATTGATTAAGAATCGATCCGGCTTTCGTACTGGAGCCCGTCTTACCATTCAATTTTCAAAGAACAAAAAAAGCGCATCCGCAGATGCACTTAAACCTGCAGAAGATTAGGTTGTCGACTTAAATGTTAAGGACCACCTGATCTCATCGTGACCAATATACTACCGGGCCTATAGTAAGTCAAGAGAATTAATTATTTATTTTTCGCCCGCCCGGAAAGCCGGATCCGGCGGAATTTTCGCTTACCCAATCTCAAGACTCCACTATCTTTGACTCGGAGCAAAGCCCCGTGTTCATTGATCTTTTCGCCATCGTAACTGACCGCGCCCTCGGCGATCTTCCGGCGGGCCTCGGCGTTGCTGGGGACCAGGCCCGACAATCTCAGCAGTTCGATGACCGGGACGGTTCCGGCGGAAAGGTCTTTCTCCCCGAGAACGACCTCCGGCATATCATCGGGGACTTCCTTCTTCTGGTGGACCTCCTCGAAGTAATCCCGGGCGGCGGCGGCGGCGGGCGGACCGGCGAAGCGGGCGGTCAGTTCGAAGGCCAGCTTCTTCTTCCAGGATATCGGGTTGGTCCCGGACCGGCACTCTTTCTTCCCGGCGGCGATCTCGGCGGCCGGGAGGCGGGAGAGCAGTTCGTAATACCGCCACATCAGGTCGTCGGACACGGACATCACCTTCCCGTAGATGTCCCGGGCCGGCTCGCTGACCCCGATGTAGTTACCCAGGGACTTGGACATCTTCTGGACGCCGTCGGTTCCCTCGAGAAGCGGCAGGGTGACGATCGCCTGGGGCGGTTGGCCGTACTCCCGCTGGATCTCCCGGGCCAGGAGAAGGTTGAAGGTCTGGTCGGTACCCCCCAGCTCGACGTCGGCCCGGACCTCCACCGAGTCGTAGCCCTGCATCAGGGGGTAGAGAAACTCGAGGATGCTGATCGGCTTCCCTTCCCGGTAGCGGGTGGCGAAATCGTCCCGCTCCAGCATCCGGGCCACGGTGGCCCGGGAGGCAAGATCGACGATCTCGGGAAAAGTCAGCGGGGAGAGCCAGCGGCTGTTATAGACCACCTCGGTCCGGTCCCGGTCGAGGATCTTGAAGACCTGGTCCTGGTAGGTGAGGGCGTTGGCTTTCACCTCTTCGGCAGAGAGACGCCGGCGGGTCTTGGAGCGCCCGGAAGGATCGCCGACCAGGGCGGTGAAGTCGCCGATGATGAAGACCACCAGGTGGCCGAGGTCCTGAAACTGGCGCAGTTTGCTTAAGGGGACGGTGTGACCGAGGTGAATGTCGGGGGCCGAGGGGTCGGCCCCGTACTTGACCCTCAGGGGACGGGATTCGGCGAGGGCGGCCCGGAGTTTGGCTGCCAGTTCCGCTTCGGGGACGATATCAACCGCCCCCCGCCGGATCACCTCCATCTGTTTTGAGACGGGGACTTGAACCATCGGAGAAAACCGGGAAACGGTTCAGGCCTTTACCTCCCCCTCATCGGCGGGGGGAGAATCGTTGAGCGCCTCTTCCAGTTTCTCCAGGCCGTCCTTGAGCCGGGTGTCGACGTCGACCGCCGGCGGCGGGGTGGTAATCTCGCCCGGTTCGGGAGGGATATCCTCCGGGCCCTTACCGAGGATGACGTTCTTGATGCTGAGCCCGATCCTTCTCTCCTCCTGGTCGACCTTGAGGACCTGGGCCCGGACGGTGTCGCCCTCGGAGATCACCTCCTTGAGATCGTTGAAGGGCTTATCGCTGACCTGGGAGATGTGAACCAGCCCCTCGACCCCGGAATCGAGCTCGACAAAGGCCCCGAAACCGGTCAGCTTGGTCACCTTCCCCTCGACGATTTCGCCCGGAGTGAAGCGGGACGCGACTTCCTGCCAGGGGTCCGGGTCCAGCTGCTTGGTCCCCAAAGAGATCTTCTTGTTGTCGGGGTCGATGGCCAGAACCACCGCCTCGATCTTGTCGCCCCGCTTGAAGAGCTGGGAGGGGTGGGCGATCTTCTTGGTCCAGGACATATCGGAGACGTGGATCAAACCGTCGATCCCCTCCTCGACTTCCAGGAAGGCCCCGTAGGAGGTCATATTCCGGATCTTGCCCTTGACCACCGTCCCGACCGGGAACTTGTCGGCGACCTTGGTCCAGGGGTTGGCTTCCAGCTGCTTGATCCCTAAAGAGATCTTCTCCTCCTCGGGCTGGGAGCGGAGGATCACGATCTCGACCACGTCGCCGATGGCCAGGATCTCGGTGGGGTGGTTGATCTTCCTGGTCCAGGAAAGCTCGGAGATGTGGCAGAGCCCCTCGACCCCGTCTTCGAGTTCGATGAAGGCCCCGTAAGGCATAATGTTGACAACCCGCCCCTGGCATTTCATCCCCGGAGGATACTTCTCCCCGACCGACTCCCAGGGGTTGGGGGACTTTTGCTTCAGGCCCAGGGAGACCCGCTGCCGGTCCTTGTCGTACTTGAGGATCTTTACCTCGACCTCGTCGCCGACCGCCAGCAGCTCCGAGGGGTGACTGATCCTTCCCCAGGACATATCGGTGATGTGGAGCAACCCGTCGAGTCCGCCGAGGTCGATGAAGACCCCGAAGTCGGTGATGTTCTTCACCGCTCCCTTGCGGAGGTCCCCCTCCTTGATCTCGGCCAGCAGTTTCTCCCGGGCCTCCTTGCGGGCCTCTTCCAGGAGCTCACGGCGGGAGAGGACGATATTCCGCCTCCGCTCGTTGATCTTGATGATCTTGAAATCGTGTTCCTGGCCGATCAGGGCGTCCTTGTCCTTGATGTACTGGATATCGATCTGGGAGGCGGGGAGGAAAGCGCTCAGTCCGATATCCACCATCATTCCCCCCTTGACCCGGTGGGAGATGACGCCGCGGATGGTGTCGCCCTCCTGGTACTCGGAGATGATCCTCTCCCAGTTCTTCAGCTTGTCGGCTTTCTCCTTGGAGATGCAGACCATCCCGTCGCGGTCTTCCATCCGCTCCAAAAGAACGTCGACGCTGTCCCCGGCCTGAAGGCTGGTCTCGCTTTCGAACTCGCTTAAGGGGATCAGCCCTTCCGACTTGTAGCCGATATCGACCACCACGTAGTCGGACCTGATCCCGTAGATCTTGCCGGTGACAATCTTCCCCTCCTCGAGGTGCTGCATCGTGGCGTCGACCATCTGAGCCAGCTCCTCGGTGCTCACCTCCTCTTCTTCCCCGGGCGGGGTTTCTTCCCGGGGCGGGGCGGCCGGGGCGGCAACTGCCTCTTCCGGGGCCGGGGTTTCATCCAGGCCTTGTTCGTGTTCGGGTTGGGTTTCCTGGTTGACAAGTTCCGTCATCGCAATGATTCCTCTTTCTGCTGACGACCGCCTCCGAGGGCGGATCGTCGGGTTGGGCGGGCGGGCCCCGCTGGTTAACGTTTCTAAATTGGGGCGGAGAATAACATCGGCCTGAAACGGGGTCAACAGGGAAAAGGGATTAACCGGGGATTAACAATGACCGAACCGCCAGGGACTTAAAGGACGAAAAGGACCTAAAGGACGCCTGGTGACCGGACGGGATGAACCACCAAGGACCTAAAGGACTTTAAGGACTAAAAGGACACTTGGTGCCGGACCACCGATCACTGATTACTGATCACTGATTGCTCTTCTTTGATATGCGCGAGGATTTTTTCCAGGTTGACCTCGATATCCTCGGTGTCCCCGGTGTCGATGACGATACCGTCCTCGGCGAGGCGGAGCGCCCCGACGGGGCGGGAGCGGTCGGCCGAGTCGCGCTTTTCCAGGTCGGCCCGGACTTCGTCCCGGGAGATCTCCAGGCCTTTCTTCTCGAACTCCCGGAAACGGCGCCCGGTCCGGACCTCGATCGGGGCGTCGACGAAGAACTTGTAATCGGCGTCGGGGAAGACCACGGTACCGGTATCCCGCCCCTCGGCCACCACCGGGCGGGCCGCGGCGATCTTTCGCTGTTCCTTGACCAGGCACCGGCGGACCTCGGGGATGTCGGCGAGAAACTTGACCGCGTTGGTCACTTCCGGGGTCCGGATCACCTCGGTCACCTCCTGCCCGTCGGCAAAAACCCTTGTCCCCTCCTCTCCTCTTTTCAGCCGGATCTCGGTCATTTCCGCCAGGGCGATCAGCCCCTCGCGATCGGAGAGATCAACCGGCGAACGCAGCGCCTTCCAGGTCAGGGCCCGGTACATCGCCCCGGTATCGAGGTAGATGAAACCGAGCCGTTCGGCCAGCCGCTTGGCGATGGTCGACTTCCCCGACCCGCAGGTCCCGTCCATCGTGATTACCAGGTTCTTTTCTTTGTTCATAGGTATCTCTCTTTTTGAATATCCAACAGCCAACAAGGAATATCCAATATCCAAATGCCGGCCTCCCCTGCTTGTCTCCGGGATAACAGTCGCCGTCCTTCCTTATTCATTGGGCGTTCCTTGTTGGATATTGGTTATTGAATTCTCCGCCTTCAGTTATCGAGCTTTTTCCTCCGCAGGGCGGCTTTTCTCAGCCACTGGCCGATCCGGGCCGGGTCGCCGGACTTGACGTGCTGCTGGGCCAGCATCAGGTTCTCCATCAGACCGTCGATCTGGGCGAGGATCTCCCGCCGGTTGGCCGAGACGATCTCCGCCCAGAGGGACGGGCTGGCCCCGGCGATCCGGGTGGTGTCCCTGAGGCCCGTCCCGCCGAACCGGAGCAGCTTCTCATCCCCGATCTGGTTGACCAGGGCCGCCGCCGCCAGGTGGGGGAGGTGGCTGACCGCGGCCACCACCCGGTCGTGGCGGGCTGGGGCCATCGAGATCACGGTCATACCCAGGGCCTGCCAGAGCTTCTGGATGCCGGACAGGGCGGTTTTTTTCGTCCCGGCCACCGGGGTGATCAGACAGAGCTGGTTCTGATATAGATCGGGCCGGGCGGCCGACACTCCGGTCCGCTCGGAGCCGCAGAGCGGATGTGAGCTGACATAGGAACACCGGGGCGGGGTCAGCCCGGTCAGGGTCTCGACCAGCTTCCCCTTGACCGAGACCAGGTCGGTGATCCGGCAGCCGGGGGGGGCCGCCGGAAACCACTCGGCGGCCAGCCGCCCGGCAACCTCCCCGGGGGTGGCGAAGACCAGGAGCTGACAGCCGGCCAGGGCTTCGTCCCGGTCCCGGGTTCCCCGGTCGATCGCGCCCAGCCCGGCCGCTTCATCGAGGCGACCCTGGTTCCTCCCCCAGCCGACCACCTCTTTCGCCAGCCCTCCCGCCTTCAGGGCCATCCCGAGGGAACCGCCCATCAGGCCGACCCCGACGATGGTGACTTTCTCGTAATAATTTTTCGCCGTCATTTCTCCTCGATACTTTCCTCGATCCTGGTCCCGAAGTGCCGGCCGCCGGAGGTGAAGTAAGCCAGAACTTCGTCCCCTTTCTTGAGGACGGCCACCGAGAGGGGTTTCCCCCGGGGGCGGACCAGGCGAATGGTCTCGGCGTTCTGGAGGATCAGGCTGACTTCTCTCTTCCCGCTCTTCGCCCGAACCAGGAGCATCGGGCGCTTCTCCACCTTGGCCCGGCCGACAATCGCCGTCCGGGTCTCCCCCCGGAAACCGACCGGCATCACCTCGTCGGCGATCTTCAGCTCGGAGAGGTAGCAGGTCCTCCCCCCGGGCAGGAGGGTGTAGGCGTGGACCCCGCCGGCATTGACCCGGAAGGGACGGGGGGCGACGTAAGGGGTTTCGACGGACTCGGCGTGGACCAGGAAGAACGCCGTTCCGGTGTTCCCGACCAGCATCCCCTCGCCGGGGGCAAAGACGGAACAGGTGTCGACGCAGACCCGGTCGCCCATCCCCAGTTCCTCGATCGCGGTGATCTTAACCGGGGTCAGGTCCAGCTTTTCTCCACCGCTTTTGACCAGCCGGACGATCTCCCGGATCGTCTTCGGCGACGTGCTTTTGACCACCACCCCGGCCACCCCCCGCTCCAGGATTCCCAGGGCGGTCCGGGCGGAGGGGAGGCTATCCACCACCGCCATCACCCGTCCCGAGCGGGCGATAATATTCTCCAGGGGGATGATCTTCCAATCACGGCCGGAGACAATCACCGTCCGTTTCTTTCCCAGCGAGATGATCTTCTCCTGGTCGGCGAGACCGGTGATCTCGACTTCCGCCACCGCGCTTCCCAGTTTCAGATCGCCGTCCTCGGCCACCGTCTTCAGCCGGCCCAGTTCCCTGACCGCCTTTGACTTTCCCGCCGGGACGATGACGGCATCGGCGCCGCTCTCCAGCGCGGTCAGGACCCGTTTCTTCGACCAGAGCCGACAGTCGATCCAGACCTGTTTGCGTTCACTCATCTCAACCCTCCCCCTCCCGCAAGAGCTCCATCGCTTCCCCGATCTCCCGGTTTTCGTGAACCAGGAGATCGATCGCCTTGATGATCGCGATCGGATCGTCGTGCTGGAAGACGTTCCGACCGATCGAGACCCCGCAACTGCCGGCCTCGAGGGATTCCTTGACCATAGTCAGAAGTTCCCGGTTGGTCTCCATCTTCTCCCCGCCGGCGATCACCACCGGGACCGGGCAGCCGGCAACCACCTCGCGGAAACTGGCCACCGAGCCGGTGTAGTTGACCTTGACGATGTCCGCGCCCAGCTCCGCCCCCACCCGGGCGGCGTGCTTGACGTATTTGACGTCGAACTGGTCTTTGATCTCCCCCCCCCGGGTGTACATCATCGCCAGCAGGGGCATACCCCAGTCGCGGCAGCTCTTGGCCGTCTCCCCGAGGAGCCTGAGCATCCGGCCGTCGGTCGGAGCGCCCAGGTTGACGTGGATCGAGACCGCGTCGGCCCCCAGGCGGATGGCTTCCTCCACGGTGCAGACGGGGACCTTGTCGTTCGGGTTGGGACTGAGGACCGTGCTGGCCGAGAGATGAATGATCAGGCCGACGTCCTTCCCCCGGCCCCGGTGACCGGCCCGGACGATCCCCTTGTGCATAATTATGGCGTTGGCCCCCCCGTTGACCGCCCCGTCGATCGCCCGGCTCATATCGGTCAGGCCGGGGATCGGCCCCAGGGTGATCCCGTGATCCATCGGGATGATGATCGTCCGGCCCGAGTTCCGGTTCATTATCCTTTCCAGGCGTATTTCCTTGCCGACCATTGTCTTACTCCTTAATCCACTGATTTCCACCGATGGCTCTTGTGACCTCTACCTCGGCCCCTTTTTATCCACTAATTACACTGATTAACACTGATTATTTTTTTGTTCCCCCACCTCGGCCCCATTTTAACCACGAATCTCGCGAATCCTCGCGGATATGGAAGATAGCCGCTATCGCTATCGGGATCGAGCTGCTGACGTCTTTTTCGATAGCGATAGCGATCCCGATAGCGATAGCGATTCGATGCGCTGACTATATCAATTCATTCCCCCACCGGATAGGAACCGAGGATTTTCAGGAACTTGGCCTGCCCCTCCAGTTCCTCCAGGGCGGTTTTGACCTTCCGGGACCGCCGGTGCCCCTCGAGATCGACGAAGAAATAGTACTCCCAGGCCTTCTTCTTCGAGGGACGCGACTCGATCCTGGTCAGGTTGATCTTCCGGGCCTTGAAGACGTTGAGAGCGTCGTGGAGTGTGCCGGCCCGGTGGGGAAGGGAGAAGATGATCGAGGTCCGGTCGCGGCCGCTGGGCTCCGCGGAACGTCTCCCGATGACCAGGAAGCGGGTTATGTTGCCGGCACTGTCCTCGATATTCCGATCCAGGATTTTCAACCCGTAGACGGCGGCGGCCAGTTCGGAGGCCAGGGCGCCGGTCTTCTTTTCCTTGACGGCCAATCCGGCCGCCCGAGCGGTGCTGGCGACCTCGATCAACTCCACCCCGCCCAGGTTCTTCTGGATGAAGCCCCGGCACTGCCCGAACACCTGGGGATGGGAATAGACCCTCTCGATTTCGGCCGGGGGGGCGTTGGCGAGCAGGCAGTGGGAGACCCTCAAGAAAATCTCCGAGCAAACCTGGAGAGGGGAGTCGAGGAGCATATCCAGGGTGTAGGTGACCGCCCCTTCCAGGGAATTCTCGATCGGGACCACCCCGTAATCGGCGGCGGCGGTCTCGACGTCCCGGAAGACCCCCCCGACCGACCCGGCCGGGAGGTACTCGGCCGCGGAGCCGAAGCGTTCCCGGGCGGCGGCGTGGGTGAAAGTCGCCTCCGGCCCGAGATAAGAGATTTTCAGCGGACGGGCCAGGGAACGCCCGACGGAGAGAATCTCCCGGTAAACGTTCCGCAACGCCCGGTTGTCCAGCGGGCCGGGGTTCAGCCGGTCGAGCGCGCGGAGGTCTTTCGCCTCCTCGGCCGGGTTATAAGTCCGCTTTCCCTCCGCGGCCAACCGGCAGCGGCGGTTGATCAGGGCGGCCAGTTGCTTATCGACCGCCGCGATTTTTGCTCTCCGTGCCCTGGCATTCATCCCCTCTCCTCCGGTTCCGCCGGTTCCTCCGCCCCGGGAGCCGGCTTGAGCTGGGCCGCCGAGGTGATCTTCTTCACGCTCGGTTTCTCCCGCGCCTCCAGGGGGGGGAGGTCGGAGAGGGAAGCGAGGCCGAAATGCTCGAGAAATTTCCGGCAGGTGCGATAGAGATAGGGCCGCCCCACCACCTCCTTCTGGCCGGAGATCTTGATCAATTCCCGTTCGAGAAGACTCTTGAGAATGCCGTCCACCGCCACCCCGCGGATAGCCTCGATCTCGCCGCGGGTGACCGGCTGCTTGTAGGCGATGATCGCCAGCGTCTCCAGGGCCGGCTTGGAGAGATAGACGGACCGGCGGATCCGGTAGAGCTTCCGGATCCAGGAAGCATAAACCTCCCGGGTCCGCATCTGGTAGCCCTCGGCCACCTTCCGGATCGTGAAGCTCCTCTCCTCCGCCTCGTATTCCCGTTCCAGTTCGGCCAGGGCGGTCAGAACTCTTTCTCCCTCCCCCCGGATTCCCTCGGTCAGTTCCTCGAGCCGGGCGGCGGAGAGAGGCTCGGAAGCGACAAAGAGGATCGCTTCCAGGACCCTTTTCAGGTTGATTTCTCGGGGTGACATATCTTCGATTTTACCTTTCCGGATAACCGGCACTCAATCGCTATCGCTATCGGGATCGATTTCCAGACCGGCTTTTCGATAGCGATCCCGACTCCGTCCGCCGTAGCCTTGGCGAAGGCGGATAGCGATTAGAATACACTTACACCGCCTCGACCGGAACAACGCTCCGGATCATTATCTCGCTGAAATGGCCCCGCTGAAAGACCTGGACCGCCTTCTGACGGATCAGTTCGAGGAGGGCGAGAAAGACCACCACAACCCGGGTCCGAGGTTCGCCCCGGTCAAAGAGGAGGTGAAAGAGGATCGGATCCTGGCGGGCGATCCGCTCCATAACCCGGGAACGCCCGTCCTCCAGGGAAAAGGGGTCGGGTTCGAACTCGGGGGGGCGGCGTTTCTCCGCCTCGTCCAGCACCTGGGAGAAGGCGTCCAGAAGCTGGAAGAGATCGATCTCGGCCAGGGGAAGATCGGCAGCGGGGGAAGGATCCGGGGGGGCGGGCTTCCGGGAAAAGGTCTTTCCCTGGGCCCGCTCCAGCTGATGGAAAGTATCGGCCGCTTCCTTGAACTGCCGGTACTCCAGGAGCTGCCGGACCAGATCCCAGCGCGGGTCCTCTTCCTCCTCCAGTTCCTCCCGCTCCTCGGGGGGGAGGAGGAGGCGGGACTTGATATGCATCAGGGTGGCGGCCATCGAGAGGAACTCCCCGGCGATATCGAGGTCGAGGATCTTCATCAACTCCAGGTATTTCAGGTACTGCTCGGTGATCTTCTGGATCGGGATGTTGTAGATATCAAGCTCGTTCTTCCGGATCAGGTAAAGAAGAAGGTCGAGCGGCCCGGCGAAGACCTCGAGGTGAAATTGCTGTGCTTCCTCAATCATCTCGTCCACTGATTAAAAGAAATTTAACCACTAATCTCCACGAATGGAAAGAATCGCTATCGGGATCGCTATCGCTATCGGGATCGAAGGTCCCCCACCCCAACCCCGCCCTCTTTTTTAACCACTAATTACACTAATTGGCTCTAATTCCCCCCGCCTCACCCCCTTTTTTAGTCCACTGATTACACTGATTATCACTGATAATTTTTTTAGATCCCCCGGCCTCAAACCGTCCCCCAACTTTGAACTTCTTTCGCCACTGCCCACTCCCTACTCCCCACTCCCCATTAAAACTTAATCGCCTCCCGGACCAGGGCCATCGTTTCGGCGGCGGCCTCCCGGGCCCGGACGGCGCCGGCCTGAAGAACATCCTCGATCCGCCCGCCCTTCAGCCAGTAGGCTCGCTTATCCCGAAGGGGCGCGAGGTAATCGCTCACCGCCCCGGCCAGGCATTTCTTGCAGTCGGTACAGCCTACTCGGGCGTTCCGGCACCAGTCCTCCACCTCTTCCACCCGTTCGGGGTTGAAGAGCCGGTGGTAGGAGAAGACGTTGCATTCCTCGGGATGACCCGGGTCGCTGAGCCGGATCCTTCTGGTGTCGGTGATCATCCCCCGGACCTTCCCGGCAATATCCTCACCGGAGTCGGCCAGGGCGATGAAGTTGCCGTAACTCTTGGACATCTTCCGGTTATCCAGGCCCAGGATCCTCGACGCCTCGGTGAGCAGCGGACGGGGCTCCGGGAAGACCGGGTTGAAGAGGTTGTTGAATCGGCGGACAATCTCCCGGGTCAGCTCGAGGTGGGGAACCTGGTCGTGGCCGACCGGGACCGCGGTGGCCCGGTAGATCATTATGTCGGCCGCCTGGAGGACGGGATAGCCGAGAAAACCGTAGGTCAAAAGGTCCCGGCCGGTGATCTCCCGCAGCTGTTCCTTGTAGGTCGGGCAGCGCTCCAGCCAGGGCAGGGGAGTGAGCGCGGAGAGGAGCAGGTGGAGTTCGGCGTGTCCGGGGACCGCGGACTGGACAAAGATGGTGCTCCGCTCGGGGTCGAGACCGACGGCCAGCCAGTCGGCCACGCACTGCCGGGCGTACTCCGCTATCATCCCCGGCTCCTCGTACTCACTGAAGAAGGCGTGCCAGTCGGCGACCATATAAAAGCAGCGGTACGAATCCTGCAGAGAGACCCAGTTGCCCAGGGCGCCGAGGAGATGGCCGAGGTGGAGCGGTCCGGTCGGCCGCATTCCGCTTAAAATGGTTGGGGGAAATTTCATAGGGTGGTGATCAGTAAGCAGTAAGCAGTAAGCAGTAAGCAGTAAAAAGTAAGCAGTGAGCAGTGAGCAGTGAGCAGTAAGCAGTAATCAGTGAACAGGATTGTTCGTATGGGAAACTTCAGGCACTTTTAACTTCAAACTTTAGTCACTCCCGACCCGGTTATATCAGCGCCGGCCGGATCTGTCAATTAAACGACGGGCCAGGGCCAGTTCCTCCCCCCTGGTCTGAATCCGGCCGTCAAGACGGGCGAAGAGAAGTTCTTCCAGAACTTGCCGGTAAGCCGGCCCCGGGGGGAGGCCGAGTTCCTCCAGGTCCCGGCCGCTCACCTCGGGGCGGACCCGGCGGTATTCGGTGAGAAAACGCCGGAACCGCTCTTCCGACTCCGGACCGCCCCGGGCCAGCATAATCAGGAGCACTTCCGGGCTCCGCCCCCGGAGGAGGGCGACTATCCGGCTGGGCGCGGGCTGAATCTTCGCCGAGAGTTCTTTGATGATAGATGCCTCGTCGTCCCGGGCCGAGCGGAGCTGTTCGGCAAATCGCCGGGAGAGGTTGAACTTCTTCGCGGTCGCGGCCAGCCCCGGCGGGGGAAGCCGGTAGATAAGCCCCCCGAAATAAACCCGCCAGGAAGAGACCGGCTCGCCGGGGAAGACCCGGAGGAACCAGGCCAGGTGCCGGGCCAGCCTCCGGAGGAAGGACCGGTCCCCTTCCGGCAGGGCCAGCCGGGGGTGGATGAAGCGGAGCTGGTCGTAGCCGGCCATCGCCTCCACCGCCCCGGGCGGATCCGGTTCGGCGAAGATCAGTTCCAGTTCGTGACGGAGCCGTTCCGGGGAAACCTTTTCGAAGAGCCTCAAATCGACGGCGGTCCGGATCAGTTCCTCGGTCCGGGGTTCGATGATGAAATTCAGCCGTTGCCGGAAGCGGACCGCGCGGAAGATCCGGGTGGGGTCGTCCCGGAAACTCTCTTCGTGAAGGACCCGGATCACTCCGGCCCGGAGATCGGCGGCCCCGCCGACCAGATCGATCAGGGAGCCGAAATGTTCGGCGTTAAGGGGAAAGGCGAGGGCGTTGATGGTGAAGTCGCGCCGTCGGAGATCCTCTTCCAGGGAGCCGGGCACGACTTCCGGCAGCGCTGCCGGATGGTGATAGACTTCCCCCCGGGTGGTGGTGACGTCGATCCGGCGGCCCCCTTTCATAATCACCATCGCGGTGGCGAAACGACGGTAGAGCTTGCAGGAACCGCGGACCTCGCGGGCGAAGAGGCGGGCGAACTCCAGACCGTGTTCCTCGACCAGGATATCGAGGTCGAAATTCTCTCCCTTGCCGAGGAGAAGATCGCGAACCGCCCCCCCCACCGAATAAACCTTCCAACCCCGATCGTCGGCGAAGCGGCCGATCCGGCGGAGAATAGAGCGGTCGCCGGACGGGAGCAAACGGTCAATCAGGGGCGAGAGATCGTCCCCGGGCTTAACCTCCCCGGGCAAGGGCTGGCGGACGGGCGCGTTCATCTCTGCAACCGGGGCGAAGAGCGGGAAAGATACAGGACCGATAAAAAACAAGGAGAGCCCGGGGCGGTACCCGCAGGCCGGGCACCGGCTTTAGCTCCCGGAGTTCTTCCGGGGGCGGCCCTTCTTCCGGCGGAGAATCCCGAAGATCCCCCGGGCCTCAAAGGCCCGGTAATTCTGGTAGAAGGCCTCCCGGGTAATCCCGTACCGCTTGCAGATCTGCCCGATGTGGGGGTTGAGCGCGGTGGCCGCCTCCCGGATCATCTCCAGCTTAACCTGGCCCGGATCCAGCCAGTTGAGGAAGTTGTGGAGATTGTAGTTGGTTCCAACCGGTTCGCCCTCCAGGAAGGGAAACGGCTTGAAGCCGGGAACCTTCTTGATCAGGAGCCTGGTCTCGTTATACTCCTCAAGCAGCTTCTTCAGTTCCCGCCGGCCGATGATTCCGAGCAGACCGTATTCCTTGAAGCGATTGAGGTAGTTGTAAAAATCCTGGCGGGTGTAGCTGAAGAAGGAACTGATCGTCTTTACCCCCAGGACCGGCTGCGAGTGGACCAGGCGGAGGTATTCGTAGCGGTTGAGGAACTCGTCTTCCAGCGGATAGCAATACTTGCCGTTGAGCCAGATCAGCTCCTCCTGCTGCTCCTTGAGATACTGCCGGACCACGTCGCGGATCCGGGAGAGCTCGAAGGGCTTGGTGATGTAATCGTCCACCCCGAGCTTCAGCGCCTTGACCGCGATCTCTTCCGAACCCCGGCCGGTCAGGATGATCACCTTGGCGAAGGGAAAGATATGCTTGATCCGGGGGAAGAGTTCCAGGCCGGTGGCCCCGGGCATCATATAATCGAGAAGGACCACGTTGGGAATGAATTTCTCCATCTTCTTCAGGGCTTCCCGGGCCGAGGGGACCGCCCTGACCGTGAAGCCCAGTCGCTCGAAGTACTGGGCCAGCATTTCCCGAACCTGTTTTTCATCGTCGATAATCAATAAATTCTTCGCGAACATTTCCGACCTCCCCGCCGGTTCTTCCGGGCAAGCTTAACCCCGATTTCCGGGGTGAAATAGTTTGGCATTATTTAGACAGAAACAAGGTACTAAATGTATTGATAAATGGCAAGAAAATTATTTCCCCAAAATTTTTTCCCAATACCTTTTCAGCCCCGGGGATGGAACCGCCGATGGACTTCCTTCAGCCTCTCCCGGTCGACGTGGGTGTAGACCTGGGTGGTGCTGATCTGCGAATGGCCGAGCATCTCCTGGACCACCCTGAGGTCGGCCCCCCGGCCGAGGAGATGGGTAGCGAACGAATGCCGGAGGATATGGGGTCCGGCCTTCTTCTTGATTCCGGCCTGAGCCAGATACTTGCCGATCAGCCGCCAGAGCCACTGCCGGGTAAACGGTTTTCCTCTCCGGGAAAGGAAGAGGCCCGGCGAGGCGAATCCCCGGAGCAGCAGCGGCCGCGACCACTCCAGGTAATCCGAGAGCGCCCGGGCGGCGGAACGGCCCAGGGGGACAATCCTCTCCCGGCTTCCCTTACCCCAGGCCCGGACAAAACCCGACTGGAGGTTGACATCATCGACCTTCAACCGGATCAGTTCCGATGCTCTCAGGCCGCTGGCGTAAAGCAATTCCAGGGCCGCCCGGTCCCTCCGGCCGAGGACGGTGGAGGTATCCGGCTGCCGGAGCAGGGAATCCACCTCCCCGATCGACAGTACCCGGGGGAGCAGCTTCCAGAGCCGGGGCGACTCCACCACCTCGGTCACGTCTTTCCGGACATAACCCTCCAGGGCCAGAAACCGGAAGAACATCCGGATCGCCACCAGTTCCCGGGCCAGGGACCGGGGCGTCAGCCCCCGCTCCTTTTCCGCCATCAGGAAGTCGGTCACCTCCTCCCGCCGGACCTTTTCGAAGCCGCCCCTCCCCTTCGGCAAGAGAAAGGCGATGAACTTTTCCAGGTCGGATCGGTAGCTGGAGGTCGTGTTCGGGCTCAGCCCCCGCTCGAGGGTCAGGTAGTTGATAAACTCTTCCAGGTAGAGACTGAATCCCGGAATAGAAACCTTTCCCCCGCTCATATTGCCTGTAACCCTCAAGTTCTCCCCATTCAGTGTGCGGAACAAGTTTATTGGAGTCTGCGGCACGGGGTGGTGGAGTAATGGAGTGCTGGAGTATTGTATTCGCCCCCATCACTCCACCACTCCATCACTCCACTACTTCATCACCTGCCTGCCGGCAATACCGGGGATTAAACAAGTACCGTTTAACCATATGCAACGGAAGAGAACCGCCATTAAAGACCGCGGCTCAGCCCGTACTGTTCAATAAAAAAGTTGCCTCGCTTTTCCGCGCCGATGGTGGAGCGACCGCCGTGGCCGGGGAGGATGACGGTTTCGTCGGGGAAGACCAGGAGACGGTCCCGGATCGAGGAGAGCAGCCCCCCGAGGGAGCCTCCGGGGAAATCCGTCCGTCCGACCCCTCCGGCGAAGAGGGTGTCACCGGTGAAGATCACGGCCGGCCCCTCTCCTCCTTCCAGAAGGAGAGAGATGGACCCCGGGCTGTGACCGGGGGTGGCGATGACCCGGAGGGGGAGAGCGCCGACCGGGATTACGTCCCCGTCGGCCAGTTCCCGGTCGGGCGGCGGGGAATCCAGCCGGCCGAGTCCGAGCGCGCTCAAGTTCAAACCGGGGTCGGTCAGGGCCGGGGCGTCGGCCCGGTGGATGCAGAGGGGGATCCGGTAGCGCTCCACCACCGCCCGGTTGGCGGCGACGTGGTCGATGTGACCGTGGGTGTTGATCACCACGACCGGGGTCCAGCCTTCCCCTTCGACGGCCGAAAAGATCTCTTCCGGTTCGCCGCCGGGGTCGATGACCGCCGCGGCACCCACTTCGTCGGCCAGCAGGTAGCAGTTGGCCTGGAGGGGGCCGAGGGAGAGACATTTAATCTGCATTGCGAGTACCTCTATAATCGTTACGGAGCTTGCCGCAAATTCTCCACTCTGCTCGGCCGGGCTCGATCCCGATAGCGATCCCGATAGCGATAGCGATTCGGCCAGGGACCTTGGACTTTCTCCCCTGACACGGCGGCCGGGTCAGAGCAGTCCGTGCTCGGCGAGGCTGAAGTAGCTGTCGGAGGAGACGATCACGTGGTCGAGGACATCGATCCCCACCGCCGCGCAGGCTTTCTTCAGCCGGGCGGTGATCTCGATATCGTCTTCGCTCGGCCGCATCGAACCGGCCGGGTGGTTGTGGGCGAAGATCACCCGGGAGGCGTTAAGCTTGATGGCGGCGGCGATGACCTCCCGGGGATGGACCGCCGCCCGGTTGACCGTCCCCTCGGCGACCCGCTCGACCTCGATGATCTTGTTGGCGGTATCGAGGAAGACCGCCGAGAAGACTTCCCGGGGGAAACCCCCCTGAGCCTGCCGGAGGTAGTCAAAGACCGCCCGGGGCGAGGCGGCGACCGGCCGCCCAAGGATTTTATCCTTCTGGTAACGGGCCGCCACCTCCTTGACCAGGGAGAAGGCAATGATATTGCTCGGCCCCAACCCCCGGATTTCCTGCAGCCGGCCCGGGGGGGCGTCGAGGACGTCTTTCAGCGTTCCGAACTTTTTCAGAGCCTCTTTGGCCGGCGATTTCATATCCTTCCGGGGGGTGCTCAGGGTCAGGAGAAGTTCAATAATTTCGTGATCGGCGAAACCTTTCAAACCGGAGCGGGCGAATCTCTCCCGGAGGCGTTTCCGGTGGCCGTTTCGGTCATCTTGTTTTCGGGCGGTCATATCGCGATACCAATTTCCGGGAAGACGGAAAAATATCTTCCTTGTCCCGGGCAATCTATAATACTATATTGATTTTCCGGATTCAGCATTTTAATCCGTTACCGCCCTTCCCGCGCTGTTCCCGGCGGCGGGGGCGACCGGTCACTGCCGGGCATATAATCAATTCAAGGAGAGAGCTATGGAATCGAAGAAAACGGACGGGGTCCTGGTGGTGGAGATGATCCAGCGGTTCGACGCTTACTCCGCCAAGGAGGTGGAGACCTTCCTCCAGGAGAATATCGCTTCCGGGAAAAAGAAGATCCTCTGCGACTTTTCCGGGACCGAGTACATCTCCTCGGCGGGGTTGCGGGTTTTGCTGGCGGCCGCCAAGGCCCTGAAAAAGGAGGAGGGTACAATCGCTCTCTGCTCGCTGGGCGGCCCGGTCCGGGAGGTCTTCGAGACCGCCGGCTTCATCCCCCTCTTCCCGATTTACGGAAACGAAAAGGAAGCCCTGGCCGCGGTGAAGTAACCGTCCGGCGACGGGCTTTCATTCTCCCCGGCCCGGACGCCGGAGCCGGCAGACGGCGGACTCGACCAGGTCGGAGGTGATCCTTATTAACTCCGGGTCATCGGGGTCGAAACCCCGAAAGGCCAGGAGGTCCCGGGCGATGGCCATCGCCCGGGACTTTTGTGTCTCCGGGGCGACGGGCGGAGCCGGGGAAGCGGCCCCGGAGAGGGGGCGACGCGATGATTGCTCGACCGCGGCGGCGGCGGCGGCCTCGGCCAGGTTCTTGATCACCTCGTAGGCGAAGTCCCGTCCCCGGACATCGTGGATCAGGCGGGTCCAGATCAGGGTAAACCAGCTCCGGTATTTCCTCCCCAGCCAGGGGAGCCGGCCGAGGAGAAAATGGAGGCAGAGGAGGATCAGGGCCGAGGCGGCGTAAGTGGCCACGGTGATAAAGTGGGCGGCCAGATCGTTACGGAATTCCCGGTAAAAACCGCTGAAAAGGTCAACCGGGGAGCCGTGGCGGGGCCGGTCAAGCTCGGTCTTTAATTCCTGGACCTGCCCGGCTTCCGCGGCCGAACCGTAAAAAAACAAGCTTCCATTCGGACCGGGAGGGAAGACCAGGAACTGGGCCGGGTCGAGGCCGAGGCCGGAGGCGCGGGCGAGGGAGAGGAGCTTCTCCCGCATTGATCGACCTCCCAGATGAACCAGGGGAACCGGGGCCAGCAGCGCCGGATCGGACGGAGGCGGATAGAGGCGGTCCATCGCTTCGGCGATCCGGACGGCTTCCTCCACTTCTTCCTTCCGGCCCCGGAGAAAGAGCAGTTCTTCCCCGCCCCCGGAAACCGGAAGCTCCAGGAACTGGATTGAGGGGAATATACCCCAGTTCCGGTTAAGCAGCGCCAGGTTCTCCCGGATCTGGGCCGGGGGGGTATTGCGGAGGGAGACCAGCGCCACCGTTCGGTCGAAAACGGCGACCGGTTCTCCGGGCATACCCTCCCCCGGTTCGGCCGCCGGCGCCATCGCCGGGAAGATCAACAGCGGCAGCAGGATCAATCCGATCATCTCTCTCATAACCCTATTCTCCCGATAGCCGGCTCGAACCGGCCAGAACTTCCACGTTATCGTGGTAGACCCTGCCCCCTCGGCCGGAGAGATGCCCGAGCAGGAGAGGCAGGCGGGAATGGCGGTAGGAGATCCGTCGCCGGGAGGAATAAACCTGCTCCCCGTCGAGACGGAACTCGACGAAGCCGTCCCGGCGGATCGCGATCTCGAAATTATGCCAGCCGCCCAACCAGCGGTTTAGGTAGGGTCGGCGGCGGGTCTCCGGTCTCCCGTCCTCGTCGATCAGGGTACAGGTCAGGGTCCCCCCTTCCGGGATCGCCCCCCGGGACCAGTCGGTTTCCCCGATATAATCATAGCTCATCCCCACCAGCCACTCCGGCCAGCGGCCCCGGAGAAAGTCTTCCGGATCGCGGGGAAAACCGAGCGACCCTCCGAAGACCGCGTCACCGCCGCCGGGGGAGATGTAGATATCGGCCCGGGCCACCACCCCCGGCCCGAAGGGGAAGAAACGTTTGCTGATCACCCCGCTCCTCCGCTTCCCGTCGCCACCGTTATCGAGAGCCGGCGGGGGGTTGCCCCGGGAAGGGACGAGCCGCGGACCGTCCGCGCGGAAGGGGAGCCAGCGAAGGGAGAGTTCTCCGGAGAAGTCATCGTAAAAGAGCCGATGGCCCTCCGGAGCCCGGGCGAAAATGGGGGGCAGGAAAACGGCGCAGATAACAATCAGGACGGATCGGGTTGCGGCGCCGGCTCCGGGCATCATCAATATATGGATATGGGGAATAGGGAATGGAGAATGGCCGCTGTTATGTCCTATTCCCTATTCCTCCGTCAGTTCCTCCTCGACCTGGGCGATCAGCTTCTTCAGGATCTCGAGGCCGGCGGCGGGCAGGAGTTGGGAGAGTTCGACATTGGTCCGGATGTTGCGCAGGGAACCGAGAATCCGCTTCAGGGATTCCTTCCGCTTGCGGAGATAGGCCTCTTCGGGATCCAGGGCGGCCTCGCGGGCGCTCTGGAGGAAGTCTCGATATTGGCGGCTGACCTCTCTGGCCGGGACCTGGTCTTCGAATACCGACGAGCGGAGTTTGCCGTACTCCTCGCCGGAAATCGTTTTTTTCGCCCGGGCCCGGCGGAGAATGTTTACCGACTCGTAATCGGGGAGAGCAGGTCTTCCCCCCCCCGCGAGCGCGGAGGAGAGGAAGGCCGGCTCCTCTTTCTTCAGGAAGCGAAAGGAGTTGAGGAGCTTGACCACCGTCGGCCGTTTCAGCTTCAGCTCCCGAGTGCAATAACTCTCGAAAGTGGGGAACCCCCATTCCCGGAAGATCCCCTGCTTCTCGACCTCACTGACGAATTTACCCAGCTCGAGCCAGTTACCCTTGAACCGCCTGACGGCATCGAGGACTTGGGAGCGGAGGCTTCCCGGATCCATCCCTTCCATCATAGCCTCGATCTCGGATAAGGTTCCCCTCGAAAGCGGATCAGTCCACTTGCTGAGGGTCCGGTCTCAACTAAATTAACCTTGCCGGGAAAAAACCGAAGTTCCCGCCGGCGGTAAACCCGCAGAGGTTTACCCCGGATGCCCGCCAAAGGCTGTTCCCGTTCTCTAATTCAGGTTATAATCGCTGGAGCAGAAGAAGCCGGCTTGACAAGAAAAGGCCGAATCGCAGGTAAAATTACCCTGGTCGCCACATTCGTATCCGGAGGTGCAGTTATAATTATCGTTGCAGTTGAAGGCCTGAGGGTTGCTGAAAGCTCCGCAACCGGCCCTGGGGATTGAACCGGCTCCGGCAAAAGACCCGGCCACGGTCCGGGCGATCTTCTCAATATCCTGGGGACGCATCTTACACCTCCTTAAAAAAGGTCAGTCGTTTCCTTTTGGCATATTTATTCGATTTCAGGTTATTGCTGGGGCTCGCCCCCGCCGAGCTCTATAGCATCAGTTCCTACCAGGAGACCGGGACATAGTCCCCGCCGCCCCAGTATATCCGGGTCAGGCCCCGAATCGCCCACAAGCCCGTAACCGGACGGTAGACCGTCGGGGATTCGGTTCCGGTGCCCGAGTAATCACCCGGCTGGGGAAAGTCCAGCCCGGCCCCGTAGTAGAACCGGGTCACTCCCCGGACCGCCCATAACCCTGTCGCCGGACGGAAGACCGCCGGATCGTCGGTGCCGTCCCCGAGGTAAGCGGCCGGGACCGGGTAATCGGCGGCGGACCCGAAGTAAGCCCGGGTCACCCCCCTGACCGCCCATAATCCGGACGACGGCCGGAAGAGGCCGATAGCGGCGGCTCCCGACCCCAGGAAGTCCCCCGGTATCGGGAGATCGCGGGCGGCGCCGAAGTAGGCCCGGGTTATCCCCCGCACCGCCCACAGGCCCGTGGCCGGCCGGAAGATCCCCGGATCGGTGAAACCGTCTCCGCTGTAATCGGCCGGGACCGGAATATCGCCCGCCCCGCCGAAGTAAAAGCGGGTCACCCCGGCCGCCGCCCATAAGCCGGAAGCCGGGCGGAAGACCGCCGGGTCGGTCATTCCGTCGCCGTCGTAGTCGCCGGAGGCGGGGATGTCGCCCGACCGACCGAAGTAAAACACCTCGGGGGTAAAGGGGGCGCCGAAGTCGATGGCCCACCTCCCGTCGGCCGGCCGCCAGACCGCGGTGTCGTCCCGCCCGTCGCCGTTATAGTCCTTCCCGTCCACCACCAGCCGGAACGGGGTGGGCAACGGGGTGGGGGTGGGAGAGGGCAGGGAGTAGGAGAAGATCACGCCGTAATCGTGCTCCCCGCCGAGGGCCGCCGTCCCGTAGAGGGTGTTGTCGAGCAGGAGCAGGCCGGAGAAGAGCAGCCAGCGCCCGTCCCCGGTCTGGAGGCTGAAGTCGTGGAGGACGGTGTAGTCGGAGCCGTCCTTGTTGAGGGCGAAGATTGTTCCTCCGTAGTAGTATCCGCCGCCGGCGACGCCGCCGCCGGCCGTGGTGCCGTAGAGGCGGGTGCCGTCGGAGACCAGGCCGGCCGCCGGCAGCATACCATCTCCGGTGAAGAGGGCGAAATTGTGGATAAGATCATATCCGGAACCGTCGGGCTGAAGGGAGAAGATCGTGCCGTAGTCGGCCCCACCGCCGTTGGCGGTGACCCCGTAAAGCCGGGTCCCGTCCGAGAGCAGGGTCCCGGCCGGACCGGAACCGTCATCGGTCTGGGAGCCGAAGGTATAGAGGATGTCGTAGGAACTCCCATCGGTCTGCAGGGAGTAGACCACCCCGGAGTCGCTCCCCGGGGGAAAGGGGGTGGAGGCCGGCTCCGGTCCGCGGGCCGTGGTGCCGTAAAGAATCCCTTTGTCCAGCAGGGGAGCGGCATAGGGCCACTCGCCGTCCTCCGGGGAGGCGGGGAAGCTGTGGATGACGGTCGCCCCCGAGACATTGGGCTCGAGCGAGAAGACCGTTCCGCCGAATAAGAAGTCTCCCCCCTGCATAGTAGTTCCGTAGAGCATCGTCCCGTCACCGGAGACACCTGCAAACGGCGTCAGCCCGTCCCCGGGATAAGCGGCAAAGCCGTGAAGTTCGGTGTACCCGGTCCCGTCGGTCTGCAGGGAGAAGACCGCGCCGAAGTAATTGCAGCCGCCGTAGCGGGCGGCCCCGTAAAGGACGCTTCCGTCCGAGACCAGGGACCCGGAGGGAACGACGGCCGGGCAGGTCTCGCTGCCGAAGTGGTGGAGCACCCGGTAATCGGAACCGTCGGGGAGGATGGAGAAGACGGTGCCGTAATCGGAATATCCGCCGAAGGCGGTGGTACCGTAGAGCCGGCTGCCGTCGGAGACCAGGGTGCACTGCGGTTCGGAGCCGTCGTTGCCGGTCTGGCCGGCAAAGCTGTGAAGCACCTGAAAGCCGGATTGGGCAGACGCGGACAGGGGAAGATTAATCGCAAGGCATATTGCCGCCATCGACAGCCATAGTTTCATCGAGTACCTCCCGATTGTGCCTGTTGCACCGTGGCCTGGAATCAGCCGCACCCATTGGCCGGTTGCGGCGGATATAGTATATTACTGTTCCCGCCGGGGTCAATTTTTTTCGAAAAATTTGTCTTCATTCCCCCGCCTCCTCTGCCCCGGAAGAAACTCCGCCGAGAATTTTCCTGCCCGCCGGCCGGCTTCGTGGTATCCTCAATTTATGCGGAAGAAGCGATGGCTATTCCTGGTTCCCGGCGCCGTGCTCCTGGCGGGGGCGGCCTGGCTCCTAAGGGGGAGTGGAGGAGGAAGCCGGGCCAACCTGCTCCTGATCACCCTCGATACCACCCGGGCCGATCACCTCGGCGCCTACGGTTACGCCCGGGCCCGAACCCCGGCCCTCGACTCGCTGGCCGCCCGGGGGACGGTCTTCACCCGATTCTTCACCAACGTCCCCCTCACCCTCCCCGCTCACTCCACCATCCTGACCGGGCGGCTGCCTCCCGAGCACGGCCTGAGGATCAACGGGGCGGGACGTCTCCCGGGGGATATCCCGACCATGGCCGAATTCTTCTCCAACCGGGGATACCGGACGGGGGCTTTCGTGGCCGCCTTCGTCCTCGACCGGAAATTCGGCCTCGACCGGGGCTTCGAGGTCTACGACGACTACGGCGTCCCGCAGTCCGACGAGATTTACGATGAGAGCGCTATGTACCGTTACCGGCGGGGGGACGAAGTGTCCGACGCCGCCCTGGACTGGCTGGAGGAAGGCGACGGACGGCCCTTCTTCTGCTGGGTCCACTTCTTCGACCCCCACCGCCCCTACTACTTCCCCGCACCACCCGGAGAAGGGGTGAAGGGAGCCTACGACCGCGAGATCGCCTTTATGGACTCCCAGATCGGCAGACTGCTCGGCTTTCTCCGGGAGCACCGGCTCGAGGAACAAACGGTGGTCATCGCCCTCGGCGACCACGGGGAGAGCCTGGGCGACCACGGGGAGGACGAACACGGGCTGCTCCTTTACAACCCGGTGATGCGGGTACCGCTGATCGTGGACGTTCCCGGCGGCCGGGAGGATATCCGGCAGGTCGATACCCTCCTCTCCACCGCCGACATCTTCCCCTCCGTCATCGAGATTTTCGGCGGGAAGCCCCCGGCGGCGATATCCGGGCGTTCCTTCGCCCCCGCCCTGCGGGGAGAGGAGATAAAGGACGCAGATGTCTACCTGGAAACCGAGTTCCCCTACACCGAGTACGGGTGGAGCCCCCTGGCCGGTCTGGTCCGGGGTGACTGGAAATACATCCGGGGGCCGCGGGAGGAACTCTACAAGCTGGCCGACGACCCCGGCGAAACCGCCAACCGGGCCGACCGGGAACCGGGACGGGTCGCGCGGATGGAGGCCGGGCTGGCGGAGATCGAAGCCTCGCTGGATGTCCGGGAAGCCGGGCACGCCGAACTGGGGGAACGGGAAAGGGCTCTCCTGGAGAGTCTCGGTTACCTGGGCGGCGCCGGCGGCCCCGGCAGGGAAAAGGTCGGCCTCCGCCACCCGGCCGACGCCGTCGGCCTGCGGACGGAGTTCATCGCCGCGATCGACCTCATCCACCGGGGGGAGAAAGCCGAGGCGGAGCGAAGGCTGCAGAGGCTGATCGAGGCGAGCCCGGAAAGCTACGCCTTCCATTTCCGACTGGCCCGGCTCTTCTACGAAGAGGAACGCCTGGAAGAGGCGGCGGCAGCTTTCCGGGAACTCGCCGCCGCCTTTCCCGGGGAGTTCCGGACCCATTACAACCTGGGCAAGACGCTCAACCGTCTGGGCCGATACCGGGAGGCGATCGCCGAACTGGAACTGGCCCTGGAGATCGACCCCGGCCAGACGGCGGGCTGGAACAACCTGGGGATCGCTTTTCTCCGGACCGGACGGCTCGACGAGGCGATCGCCGCCTTCGAGCGGTCGATCGGAATCGAGGAGCGGCAGGTCGATCCCCATAACAACCTCGGCAACGCCCTGCTGGCCCTCGGCCGGGTCAGCCCGGCGGCGGAAAGTTTCGCCCGGGCGGTGGAGATCGATCCCGGTTTCTTCGAGGGGCGCTACAACCTCGGCCTGGCTTTGCTCCGTCTGGGGAGAAACCGGGAAGCGGCCCGGGAATTCGAAGAGGCGATCCGGCTCCGTCCGGATTTCCTTCCCGCCCGCCGGCATCGGGACGAGGCCCTCCGCCGGGTCAACCGGCCAGGCGGATGAAGATGATGAAATAGAACCCGCTCAGGACCAGGGTCATCCCGGCCAGAGGCAAGAGCAGGCGGTAGCAGGGAGCGAGGGAGGCCTCGAAGTAGTCCCGGGAGAAGAGGAGGCAGAGGTGGACCGGGGAGAGCATCATCCCCATATAACCGCAGCCGAAGGCCAGCACCCCGTGAGCCAGGTAAGCCGACGGGGAAAGGCCGGAGAGCAGGGGAAGGATGACCGGGAAGGAAGCGCCGACGAAACCGATCGCGATCCCGGAGACCAGCCCGGAGATGAAAGGCAAAAAGACGACCACCAGCAGCACCGGGATCCGGTAATCCAGCAGTTCCTCCCGGACCAGGTGGACGATCCCGCTCTCGGCCAGCACAACCCGGAAGACCATTATCGACGCCACCAGGAGGACGTAGTTGAGGTATTTTCCGCCTCGGAGCGCGCCGAGCAGATCCTCCCGCCCCAGTTTCTCCCGCCGGCCGACCAGGATAATGCCGGCCGCCACCCCGGCCAGAACGGGGATTTCGGGGGGGGCCGAACCGGCGCCGGCCAGTCGGAGGAGGAGGTTGGTGAGAAAGATCACGGCCAGGACCCCGGCCACCGGCACGGATTCCCTCCAGAGGGCGGCCAGGCCCGAACGCCGGGACGGGCGGGAGACGGCCGGAGAGGGGTTCAGCGGCCGCAGGAGGAGAAGCCAGCCGGAGCCGGCGGCAAAGATCGCCAGGGGAAGCTGAAAGAGCATCAACCGGACCACCGGTACTCCGAGCAAGCCGGCGGCGAGGATAAAACCGGGATAGAGCGGCCACCAGTACTCCCAGACGTGGCGGAACCAGTAATTGATCACCGTCTTGCGGTCGGGGGAGATACCCGATTCCTTGACCGTAGTCCCGACCAGGGGGGCGGAGAAGAGCGCCCCGCCGGGCAGGGGCAAAACCCCGACCAGGGCCGGGATCAGGGCGAAGAGGACCCGCCGCCCCCGGACCACCCGGGAGAAAGCCTCGATGATCCGGTTGAGGTTGCCCGACCGCTCCATCAGCCGGCTGAGAAAGAGGATCAGGACCAGGATCGCCGCCAGGAGGATCGTGGTCCGGCCGGCCAGTCCCCGGCCGATTATCCCGGCCAGTTCACCGGGCGAGAGGCCGGACCAGAACCCGAGGACCAGTGACCCGAGCAGGAGAGAGAACCCGAGGTGAAGACGGCTCCGGCTGAGGAGAAGGATCAGGCCGAAGACGGCGATAATTTTTACCAGAACCGGCAATTGATACCTCTTTACTTTTAATCCCGAATCGGCATACTACTGCCTTCGCGGAATAATTAAAGGGAAAATCCGCGCCGCCGGACCGGACGTCTGCCCGACTCAAGTTTTAAAGAGGTTAACAGTATGCTCACCGCCGCCCAATTTTATCAAGACTCCGAGGTCCAGGAACGGATCGCCGAATACTGCGGCGGGACCGCCCGGGAACCGTCCCTCTGCACCGCCGAGTATATCGTCGGCTACGGGGAATCTCTCCAGGGTATCCCGGCCCCCGAACCCTATGTCTCCACCCCGCCCCGGGGCTTTCATTATATCCTGGACCAGGGCCTCGATATCTTCCGGTCGCTCTGGGACAAGGCCCATGTTCTCGGCGTGCTCGACATCGAGTACTTCAACCTCGACTACCCGGGGGAGGTTTACTACGACCAGGTCAAGACCTTCGAAAAGCTGGAACCGGTTTTCGGCTCGATTATGGAGATTTTCCAGAGCTACGGGATCGAGCCGCTGACGATTATGACCGGGCAGGGGTACCACTTTTCCTTCCAGGTCCAGTCCGGAACCCGGGCGGCCCTGATGCTGGAAGACGTCGGCTGCCTGACCGATTCCCTCCGGGGAAAATACCGGGGAAAGCTGAGCAAGCGCCACCGCCCGGTCTCACTTCGTTACGGGCGGGCCTTCGAGGGGATGGGCCGGGTGATGGAGCACCTGGTCCACCGGATCATCCGGGAGACCTCCGGCCGGACCAGCCTGCCCCTGGTGATCACCGACGTGGCGATCGGCTGCCGGCAGCACGGCCGGGAGGGCGTCTCCCTCGACCTCTCCTGCTTCGGCGACCCGGTCTATATGCGCGACTGCCGCTGCGCCTTTTCCACCCACCAGAAACACAAGGTCCAGCGCTGGAAGGTCGGCGACGCCATCGCCGACGGGACCCCGATCCAGATCGCCGTCCCCCGTAAGAACCTATCCCTGGATGAGACCATCTCCCTGCGCCGCCACTTCCGCGCCGCCGCCGAGTACGCCCGCTCCGTCCACTGCCTGATCCCCGACTTCTCGGTGAATTTCAAGAAAGTCGTCAACGACTACCTCGGTTCCGATCTCCACCGCTTCCACCGCTGGTTCGACAGCGAGAAACCCCACCCCCGCGGCGAGTGGGGAAAGACTTACGGCCGGATGAATTACCGCGACGTCCCCCCCTGCGTCCGCCGGCATCTGGAGACCCCGAACGACGGGCTTCTGAAACCGACCAACCTCCAGACCCTGACCCGCTGCCTCCTCGCCCTCGGCTGGCACCCCGCCCACATCGCCGGCCTGGTCGCCTCCCGCTGGGTTGAGGGCCCGGGCTGGCCGGCCGACCAGTGGAAACACTTCGACGCCCAGTCCCGGGCGACCTTCTACGTCCGGACCTTCGCCGGGCTGCTGGCCGCCGGACTCGACGACCTGAGGGATCACAACTGCGTCTCCCACCAGGAGAAGGGCTACTGCGTCGAGCCCTTCTGCGGTTACAACCTGGCCGATTACCGGTGGGATGGAAGGATTCAGTAAGCAGTAAGCAGTGAGCAGTGAGCAGTGGGATTTGGGCAGAGTGTCCTTTTCGTCCTTTAAGTCCTTTTCGTCCTTGGTGGCAAAGTCAAGGCGTCATCAGGCAGTAATCAATCCATCGTGACCGGGAGAACAAAATCGACGGCGACGGGTAAGCGGCAGAGGCTTTCGCCGGTGATGACCCGGGAACAATTCGAGGCGGTCCGGGAGTTTTACCGGACGGAAGCCGTCCGGGAACGGATCGCCGAGTTCTGCGGCGGCGGACGCTTCACCTGCGAGTACCTGGTCGGCTTCGGAGAGTACCTGGCCCGCAACGGCTACCATCGCCCCCTGCGCCTGACCAACCGGCCGGAGGAACTCGACGGACTGATGGAGGAGGGGCTCGACCTCTTCCGGGCGGTCTGGGACCGGAAATCGACCCTGGCGGTCTGGGACATCGAGTACTTCAACCTCGATAGCTGGCGGGGACTCTATTCCGACCAGCTGACCTACTTCCAGATGATGGAGCCGGTTTACCGGGAAATCGACACCCTGTTCAAGAGTTACGGCATCCCCCACCTCAACGACTGCACCTCCTCCGGCTACCACTACGTCTCCCGGATCCCCTTCGCCTCCCCCGTCCACCGGAAGCTGGAACGGATCGGGCCGCTGGAGGATACCCTGAAGACGAAATACGCCCTGGTCCCGGGGGGAGATCAGAAACGGACCCGTCCCCTCCCCCTGCGGGCCGGGCGGGGCTACAGCGGGATCGGCCGGCTTCACGAATTTTTATCTCATCTGGTTATCGAACGGACCCGGGATAATTCTTCCCTCCCGGTCACCATCTCCGATACCGCGGTCTCGCGGAACGGCCGGGGTCGGGAAGGACTGAGCCTGGATATCACCCAGTACGCCGATCCCCTCTATATGCGGGATATCCGAACCACCTTCTCCACCCACCAGAAACACAAGGTATATATCGGCCGGGTGGGGGAAGAACTGGCCCGGAGGCTCCCGGTTTACGCCACCGTCCCCCGCAACAACCTCTCCTACCGCGAGCTCTACCGGATCCGCAAAGACCTGAAACGGGCGGCCGGCTACGCCGAGGATTGCTCGGGCTTTATCCCCGACGCCGCCGCCGGCTGGGAGAAGGTGATCGCCGATTACCGCCGCTCGAAACTCTTCGCCTTCCACCGGAAGTTCGACCGGGTCGTCCCCGAACCGCCGGCCGACTGGTCGTCCACCTACTGGCGGCTGGACCTCGATTCCCTGCCTCCCTGCGCCGCCAACTCGATCCGGAACTTCTCCTGGGGGATGCTCAACCCGACCAGTATCCGGAACCTCTGCCGGGTCCTCTTCGCCCTCGGCTGGCATCCCAAGCACATCGCCGGCCTGCTGACTTCCTACTACGAGACCCGGCCCGGCTGGAACACCGATTGGATGAAGTACCACGCCGAGACCCGGGCCAACTTCTGGTGCCGGGTCTACTGCGGCCTGATCGTCACCGGCACCGACGACCTCTCCGATTTCAACTGCCGTTCCCACCAGGAGAAAGGATACTGTCCCGCGCACTGGTGCGGCTTCAAGCTGGAAGAGCTACGGGAGAAGATCCGGGATCGAACCTGATTTCCGGGGAAAGCTGTTGGGCGATCGTCCTGACGTCAATCGTTTCAAGGTACGGAATCCAGTTAATACCTGAATTTTGCCCGAAAAGCCGGCTTGAAAAAGCAGAACAGGCATTCCTGCCTGTGACCCGGGAAACACAGGCAGGAATGCCTGTGCTACTATGCCCGTTGGTCAGTCACCTGATGGGTTAATCCGGGCAATACTTAATTTGCCCAATATCGCTTTGCCAAATAACGAATTATAACCTGGCTCCGGTTCCGCGGATGCAAAGTCCAGATACTATGTATCGGCATTTAATTACCGCCCTGATAGCTCTTCGCTTCGCCTCGGCCGTTCCGGCCGAGGCGAGACTGATTGAGCTGGGCGACTTCGCCTGGGGCCTGCCCCTGCTTGAAGTTGAGAAGCGGGCGGAGGACCGCGGATTCCGTCTCCGGGAAAAAGACATCACCGGACCCGAGCCCCGACTCCGGTATGAAGCCCTTCTCCGGGGCCTGGCCTGCCGGCTCGACTTCTCCTTCACTCCCCTGGGCGGGAAACTCTACGAGGCGGCCGTGACCTGGGACGGAGAAGAGTTCGGAGCCGTTCTCAAGGATGAACTGACGGCAGAATACGGTCTGCCCCGGGAGGAGATTCCGGGGGCGGGAATTTCGATCTGGACCCGGCGCAATACCGAGCTGACACTCCGTTTCGGCCGGGGACGGACCACCTTAACCTACCGGCATATCCTTCTGACCAGGGACGCCCGGGAGGAGAAGAGGATCGTGAAGCCGAAACCGGAGAAACGGTCGGCCATCCCGGATTCCTATCGGGGGGACGGTGCGGAGCAGGACAGCGACCGGCCTCCAGCCCTCCCGCCGGTCACGCCGACTCCTCCCGAAGGCGGAGATTGAATTTCCGGCTAAGCGCGCCTGGATTTTGCGCGCCAAGCCGGCAGAGGCTGAAAAGTAGCACAGGCATTCCTGCCTGTGTTTCCCGGGCCACAGGCAGGAATGCCTGTGCTACTATGCCCGTTGGCCAGTCACCCGATGGGTTAATCCGGGCAAAAAAATACCCCCTCCTCGGCGAGGAGGGGGTATTTTTTCGCGAACAGGTTATTCGCCGTAAACCGTGGTGGTCACCTTGCCGTAGATCCCGAGAATGTTCATATACTGAACATCGACGTGATGGATCTTGGTGATCCCCGCCGAGCGGGCGGCGGTGTTGATGCTGGCATCACCGGTGGCGACAACAATGATCCCCTGGGCTTCCGCCTGGCCGACCTTGGAGAAACCGGCCGAGAGATCGCCAATCGCTCCGGGGCCGGTGACATTAGAATAGATACCTCCGATAATCGGAGCTCCAACCGGGGAGACGCAACCGGTCAGCGCGACCAGCAGCACCGCCAGGGTTCCCATTACGACTAATCCTTTCATTCCAACCTCCTTTTAAATTTTCCTCGCGGAAAATTTCTGTTGCGGAGCGGCCCGTCCGCTCCGTTAATTATCAGCAGGATACTAAAGTAGCAAATTATCGCATTCCGTCAAACTATATTTCCGGCGTCAGCACCCTGCCCGGGGCAGGTCGAGGGAGAGGTGGAGGTCCTTGAGCTGGCGAGGGTCGACCTCGGAGGGGGAGCCGGTGGTCAGGCAGATCGCCTTCTGGGTCTTGGGGAAGGTGATAACGTCCCGGATCGAGTTCAAACCTCCCATCAGCATCAGGAGCCGGTCGAGGCCGAGGGCGATCCCGCCGTGGGGCGGAGCGCCGTAGCTGAGCGCCTCGAGGAGGAATCCGAAACGTTTTTCCGCCTCACCGGGTCCGATGTTAAGCAGGGAGAAGATCTTTTCCTGGACCTCCCGGCGGTGGATACGGATTGATCCCCCGCCCAGTTCGGTGCCGTTCAGGACCAGGTCGTAGGCCCGGGAACGGACCCGGCCCGGGTCCGTATCCAGCAGGCCCAGGTCCTCGGGATGGGGACTGGTGAAGGGGTGGTGGACGGCTTCGAACCTTTTCTCCTCCGGGTTGTATCCGAGGAGGGGGAAATCGACCACCCAGAGGAACTCGAAACGGTCCCGGGGGATCAGCTGCCGGGCGGCGGCCAGTTTCAGCCTCAGGCGGCCGAGCACTTCGGCGGCGGCCGGGGCCCGGTCGGCGATCAACATCAGACAATCTCCCTCGGAGCATAAGAAGACTTCTTGCAGACGGTCAAGCTCTCCCGCTGAGAGGTATTTCCTGATCGGCGACTTCAACCCGCCACCTTCCTTGAAGAGGACCCAGAGCAGCCCGCCCGCGCCGGCGTCCCGGCAGAACCCGGTCAGGTCGTCGAGCTGCTTCAGCGAGAGGTCGGCCCCCCCGGGGACGGACAGCCCCCGGACCACCCCGCCGGAATCGAGGGCCTGACGGATAACCCGGCAGCCGTTTTCCCCGAAGATCCCGCTCGCCTCCCGGATGGGAAGACCGAAGCGGAGGTCGGGCTTGTCGCTGCCGTAGGTGAGCATCGCCTCGGCGTAGCTCATCCGCCGCAGCGGACGCTCCATCCGGAAACCGAGGAACTCCTCGAAGAGCGTTCCCACCATCCCTTCCACCACCCGGAAGATGTCCTCCGGCTCGACGAAGGACATCTCGATATCGACCTGGGTGTGCTCGGGCTGGCGGTCGGCCCGCAGGTCCTCGTCCCGCAGGCAGCGGGCGATCTGAAAATACCTGTCCACCCCGGCCACCATCAGCATCTGCTTGAAGAGCTGGGGCGACTGGGGCAGGGCGTAAAACCTCCCCGGGTGGACCCGGCTCGGGACCAGGTAGTCCCGGGCCCCTTCCGGGGTCGACTTGGTCAGCAGAGGGGTCTCGATCTCCCAGAACCCCTCCCCGTCGAGATACTGCCGGGCCCGCGCGGTCACCCGGTGGCGAAACCGGAGATTTTTCAGCATCGCCGGGCGCCTCAGGTCGAGGTAACGGTAACGGAGTCGAACTTCTTCCTGAAGGTCTTCCTCGTCCTCGATCGGGAAGGGCGGGGTCCGGCTGGGGTTGATGATCTGGAGGCCGTCGGCGAAGACCTCGATCTCCCCGGTGGGGAGTTTCGGGTTGACGGTCCCCTCCGGCCGGGGACGGACCTCTCCCTTGACCGCGATCACGAACTCCGAACGGAGTTCCTGGGCCGCCCGGTGGGCCTCCGGGGAGGCAGCCGGGCTGAAGACCACCTGGGTCAGGCCGGTCCGGTCGCAGAGATCGATGAATACCACCCCGCCGTGGTCGCGGCGGCGCCGGACCCAGCCGGAGAGGATGACCCGGGACGAGCCGTCAGACAATCTCAAGTCACCGCAGAGGCGGCTTCGCTTCCAGAATTCCATATCTTTCGGGCTCCGTGTTGTATAAATCACTATCGCTATCGGGATCGGGATCGCTATCGATATTTACGGACCCGCTCCCGCCGGTGCCGGCAGGCGCTCGATCCCGATAGCGGTCCCGACAGCGACAGCGATTATTGCCCGCCTTCCGGCCGGGAAGTGAGACAGCGAAGGAGGGAGGAGATCACCTCGTTATCCGGGACCGTTGTCTCCTTCCCGCTTTCCATATCCTTGAACCTTACCGTGCGGGAGGAAAGTTCTTCCGGCCCCCGGATCAGGACCCGCTCGACCTGCAGCTTGTTGGCCTCCCGCATCTGGGCTTTCAGGGACCGCCCGGCGTAGTCCATCACCGCCGCGAAACCCCGCCGGCGCAGCCGGGAGAGGAGGATGAACTGGGCTGAGAAACCTTCCGGACCGATCCCGGCCAGGTAGAGACTTCCGAGGGGATCCGGTGCCGGGGGAATCTCCTTTTCGGCCAGGCCGAGGAGGAGCCGTTCCAGGCCGACCGAAAAGCCGGCGGCGCCGAGATCGGGACCGCCCAGTTCACCGATCAGGGTATCGTATCGCCCGCCGCCGGCGACCGCGTCCTGGGACCCCAGTCCGGGGCCGGTGACCTCAAAGACCAGGGAGGTATAGTAATCGAGACCGCGGACCATCAGCGGGTCGAGGGAGAAGGCAATTTCGAGCCCGGTTAAAAGGTCCTGAACTTCCGCCAGATGAGAAGCACAGTCCGGGCAGAGGAAATCGAGCGGCTTCGGACCCGCCTTGACCAATTTCCGGCAAGCCGGATTCTTGCAGTCCAGCGCCCGGAGCGGGTTGGCGGACCTCCGCCGGCGGCAGTTGTCGCAGAGTTTCTCTTCAACCCCGGCCAGGTAAGCGGCCAGCCGTTCCCGATAGGCGGGGCGGCACTCCGGACAACCGACGCTGTTGACGGCCAGCGACCAACCCGGCAAACCGGATTCATCAAGGAAAATCCGGAGGAGGTCGATCAACTCGACGTCGAGCGCCGGGTGGCGGCTGCCCAGGGCCTCGGCCCCGAACTGGTGGAACTGCCGCCGGCGGCCGGCCTGGGGCCGCTCCCGACGGAACATCGGGCCCAGGTAAAAGTAGCGGGCCAGGGTATCGCGGGCGAAGACGCCCTGCTCCAGGCAGGCCCGGACCACCCCGGCCGTCCCTTCCGGTCGGAGGGATAAATACTTCTTGCCGGAGCCGGGGAAGGTGAACATCTCCTTCTCGACGATGTCGGTATCCTCGCCGATCGAACGGACAAAGAGGGCGGTCGGCTCGACCAGGGGGGTCCGGATCTCCCCATAGCCGAAACGGACGGCCGCGGAAACCGCCCGGCCTTCCAGCAACCGCCAGCGGCGGGATTCTTCGGGGAAGATATCCCCCATACCCTTGACCGCCCTGTATTTCGCATCCTGGGCCATCGTTACCGATCTTCTTTCCTGTCCCCGGTATTCCCGTTCCCGATAGCGATAGCGATCCCGATAGCGATACCGGCAGGCCGTCCCCGCTGCTCCGGGGACCGGGATCGCTATCGGGATCGGAATCGAAGGCGGGAAGACCGTAAACCCGAACTATTTTTTCCCGGCCAGGCGGGCCTTCATCTCCTTGCCCGGCTTGAACCGGATCACGTTGCGGCCGGGGATCTGGACGGTCTCCTGGGGCCGGCGGGGGTTCCTCCCGACCCGGGGTTTCCGATAGACGCACTGGAAGACGCCGAAGTTCCTGAACTCGACGTTCTTCCCCTCGGCCAGCTCATCGACCACCTTGTCCAGAAACTTCTGGATGACTTCCTTGACCGCCAGCTGGGTCAGGCCGGTCTCGCCGGCGATCTTCACCACCAGGTCCCGCTTTGTCATCTTCCTTCTCCTTTTGCATTCCGCGCCGGGCCCGACGCTGGTTGGCTAATTCTCAAACCCCGGCGGCCGTTGAGGCCGGCCGGAAAAAATTCCCGATCTTCCGTATCTTAACAAGGTGTAACAGGTTAAGCAATAAAATTATCCGGTGTCAACTCAGGTCTTGATGAAGACCGTGTTTTCGCCCAAAATCCGCTTCAGTTCCCCGAGCAGCCGGGAATTACAGCTGACCCGGTAGCGATCGTCGGCTCCGATCAGGACTTTCTCTCCGGTGGGGAAATCAAACCCCAGGTAGACCGCGCATTTCCCGGGGGATCCCTCCAGGGCCCGGCGGACCGCCTCCAGCTTCTCTTCGTTGACGGTGACCAGGGGGAGGCTGAGATGAAGCGAACGGGAAAGGTTTTCCCGGGCCTCTTCCAAGGGATAGACCCTGGTGATCGAGATGTTGCTGCCCCGATCCCGCGATCTGATCTTCCCCTCGACGAAGACGATATTGCCCGGCTGGAGAAGTGGACCGAAGGCGGCGTACTCGTCGCTCCAGGCGGTCACCTCGACCACCCCGGTCAGATCCTCGAGCTGGCAGAAGGCGAAGGTCCGGCCCGTTTTCTGGGAGGTCTGTTCCTTGATCTGCTCGATGATCCCCCCGACCCGGACCTGGGCCCCGTCCCTCAGATCCTTGAGGCGGTCGATCGGGTGGGAGGCGAAAGTCTGCAGGGTCTCGGCGTGGGCGGTCAGGGGGTGGCCGGAGATGTACATCCCCATCAGTTCCTTCTCCATCTCCAGGCACTGGTTCTGGTGCCACTCGTCCATCTCCGGAAATTCGGAGACCCCGTTTTCCCGGTTCTCCTCCTCGAAACGGGCGAAGAGGGTGGACTGGCCGCAGAGCAGATCTTTCCGGTTCCGATGGGCGCGCCCGATCGCGTCCTCCATCACCGCCATCTTCTGCGACCGGTACCCGGGCAGGGAGTCGAGGGCGCCGCACTTGATCAGGGTCTCCACCGCCTTCTTATTGACCGCCGAGAGATCGACCCTCTCGAGGAAGGTGAAAAAGGAGAGGAAAGGCCCCCCCTCCCTCCGGGCGGCCAGAATCGACTCCACCGCCCCGGTCCCGATGTTCTTGATCGCGTTGAGGCCGAACCGGATGTTTTCCCCGACCACGGTGAAGTCGGAGAAGCTCTCGTTGATATCCGGCGGGAGGACGTCGATCCCCATCTCCCGGCATTCCGCCACGTAGGACATCAGCTTGTCCATATTGTTGATCTCGCTGGTCAGCAGCGAGGCCATAAACTCCCTCGGATAGTGAGTCTTGAGATAGGCGGTCCGGTAGGCGATCAGGGCGTAGGCGGCGCTGTGGGACTTGTTGAATCCGTAGGCGGCGAATCGGGCCATATCCTTGAAAATCGCTTCCGCGGTAGCCCGCTTGATCCCCCTCTCCTGGGCCCCCCGGACAAAGGCCTCGCCCAGCTGAGCCATCTTCTCGGCTTTCTTCTTGGCCATCGCCTGCCGGAGGGTATCGGCCTTGGCCAGGGTGAACCCGGCCAGCCGGTTGGCTATCATCATCACCTGCTCCTGGTAAAGCATCACCCCGTAGGTTTCCTTGAGGATCGGCTCCAGCGAGGGATGGGCGTATTCTATTCTCCCCTTGCCGTGCTTGCGGGAGATGTAATCCTCGAGCATATGCATCGGGCCGGGCCGGTAGAGGGCGACCAGGTCGAGGAGATCGTCGAACCGCCGCAGGCCGAGCCGGGTGGAGAGGTCGCGCATCCCCGACCCTTCCAGCTGGAAGACTCCCATCGTGTTGGCCCGGGAGAGCAGTTCGAAGGTCTCCGGGTCGTCGAGCGGGATCTCCGAGAGTTCGATCGTCTCCCCCCGGATCTTCTCCACGATATCGATCGTACCCTGAATCACCGAGAGGGTCCGCAAGCCCAAAAAGTCCATCTTCAGCAGTCCCACCTCTTCGGCGTCGTGCATATCGAACTGGGTGATCACCTCGTCTTCCTTGCCCCGGCGGAGCGGCACGTCCTCGGTCAGCGGGCGGCGGGAGATCAGCACCCCGGCGGCGTGAGTCCCGGCGTGGCGGGAGATCCCCTCCAACCGGAAACTTATCTCGAAGAGGGTCTTCAGTTTTTCATCCCGGTCGTAGAGTTTCTGTAAGCGGGGCTCGGCCTGGAGGGCCTTCTTCAGTGTCACCTTGGGACCGGGCGGGACCAGCTTGGCGATCTTGTCCACCTCCCCGTAGGGGATTCCCATTACCCGGCCGACGTCCCGCAAAACCGCGCGGGCCTTCAGGGAGCCGAAGGTGATGATCTGGGCCACCCGGTCGGCCCCGTACTTCTCGCAGGTGTAGCGGATCAACTCCCCCCGACCCTGGTCGGAGATATCCATATCGATATCCGGCATCGTGGTCCGGGTGGGGTTGAGGAACCGCTCGAAGAGGAGTTCGTGCCGGAAGGGGTCGATATCGGTGATCCCCAGCAGGTAGGAGACCAGGGAACCGGCCGCCGACCCCCGCCCGGGACCGACCGGGATCTTCCGGCTCTTGGCGTAGCGGATCAGGTCCCAGACAATCAGGAAGTAACTGACGAAGTGCTTTCCCTCGATCACCTTCAGCTCGTGTTCCAACCGCTGGACGATCCGGTCGGTCTTCTCCCCATAGCGGTGCCGGATCCCCTCCTCGCAGAGCTCCCGCAGGTAGTTCTCGGCTTTCTTCCCCGGCGGGGGTGAAAACTCGGGCAGGAGGTCGTTGTTCAGTTCCAGCTCGAGCAGGCAGCGGTCGGCGATCTCCCGGGACCGGGTAAGGGCCTGGGGGATCTCGGCGAAGAGAACACCCATCTCCTCGGCCGACTTGAGATAAAACTCTTCCGTCTTCATCCTCATCCGGGACTCGTCGGCCAGCTGGCTGGCGGTCTGGATGCAGAGGAGCACTTCCTGGGAATAGGCGTCCTCCCGGTGAACGTAGTGGACATCATTGGTGGCGACGGCGCCGACGCCGGTCTTCCGGGAGAGTTCAAGCAGGAGGGGGTTGACCCGCCGCTGGTCGTCCAGACGGTGGTCCATCAGTTCGAGGTAGAAATTCTCCGGTCCGAAAAGGTCGCGGTAGAAGGACAGAGCGCTCGCGGCCCCGGCCCGGTCCCCGTTTAACAGGGCCCGGGGGATCTCCCCCTTCAGGCAGCCGCTGAGGGCGATCAGACCCCGGTGGTGTTCGGAGAGGAGATCCCGGTCGATCCGGGGCTTGTAATAGAAACCCTCCAGGTGGGCCTTGGAGGAGAGGACCAGGAGGTTGTGGTAACCGATCCGGTCCCGGGCCAGGAGGACCAGGTGGGAGGCCGAGGACCTGGGGCCGGCGGTCTTCTCGAAGCGGCTGCCGGGGGCGATGTAGAACTCGCTTCCGATGATCGGGTTGATCCCCGCCTCCCGGGCCGCCTTGTAGAACTTGATCACCCCGGACATCGACCCGTGGTCGGAGATCGCCAGGGCCGGCATCTTCAGCCGGGAGGCCCGCTCCAGAAGATCCGGGATCCGGCACGCCCCGTCGAGGAGACTGTACTCGGTGTGGACATGGAGGTGGACAAAATCGGACGCATTCATCGGGTGAGAATACCACGAAAATCTCGGGGAAAAAAGGAATTTCCTACCCCAGCCTCGCCCCCTTTTTAAACACGAATTACCCTAATATATCCCCCCGCCTCGCCCCCATTTTTAACCACGAATCTTCACCAATCTTCACGAATAGAAATAATCGCTATCCGCCTCCGTCTTCGACTTCGGCGGACATAGTCGGGATCGCGATCGGGATCGGGATCGAACCCCCGCCCACCGATTACTAACCCCATTCCCTATTCCCGATCCCCCATCTCTTCCGGCTGGGCGGCGATGGCTATCTGCTCCCAACCCAGATCCCGGGCCAGGGACATCACCCCGACCACGGTACCGTGGCGGGATTGACGGTCGGCCTCCAGGATCAGGGTCCGGCCGGGGAAAACGGCCAGGGCGGCCGCCAGGCGACCCCGGAGGTCGGCCGGGGAGACCGGTTGCTCATCGATGAAGATTTCTCCCTCTTCGGAGATGGTGACGGTGAGGTGTTCCCTCTCCTGGGGTTCGATAGCGGCGGCCGAGGGAAGATCGACCCGGAGTCCCGAAGGGGTGATGAAGCTGGAGGTGAGCATAAAGAAGATGATCAGCAAGAGAACGACATCGACCAGGGGGGCGATATCCAGGCGTCCCTTCTCCAGCGCGGTTTTCCGCTTGAACCTCATCTCCCTTTAAGCCTCCGACTCCTCGCCGGAGAGAAGATTGACCATCTCGGTGGCGCTGGACTCCATATCCAGGACCACCTTCCCCACCCGGGCGACCAGGAAATTGTAGGCGATATAGGCCCCGATCGCCACCAGGAGCCCGAAGGCGGTGGTCAGGAGCGCCTCCCAAATCCCCCCGGCCAGGTCGGAAGGGTTGACCACCCCCTGCATCTCCTCGATGGTCATAAAGGCCCGGATCATCCCCAGGACCGTCCCCAGCAGACCGAGCAGCGGGGAGACGTGGGCCAGGGTGGCCAGGACCACCAGATTCTTCTCCAGGCGGGGCACCTCGTGGACCCCGGCGTCCTCGATCGCCTCCCGGATATCGCCTCGGCGACGGGAATACCGGGCCAGGCCGGCATCGACGATATGGGCGACCGGCCCCGGGGTGCGGGAACAGAGATCGATCGCCTCCTGGATCTGGTTATTCCTGACCAGGGAACGGATGGAACCCATAAACCGCTCGGTGTCGATCCGGGCGCGGTGAAGATGGTAGAGCCGTTCAAGAAATACTCCGAAACCGATTACCGATCCGGCCAGGATCAGGTACATCAACGGTCCGCCCTGGTTGAAGATGGGGAATGGCATTAGCTTTCTCCTGTCATTTAATCGTACTCGTACTCCTACTCGTACTCGACCAGCCCGGCGAGGACCGAGTACGAGTAGGAGTACGAGTGGGAAGTAAGAGTTAAAGAACTGATTTTAAAAACTTTCCGGTATGGGAATGCGCCGCCTCCGCGATGGTTTCCGGCGGCCCCTCAGCCACGATCTCGCCCCCCTCCTCCCCGCCTTCCGGGCCGAGGTCGATCACCCAGTCGGCGTTCTTGATCACGTCCAGGTTATGCTCGATCACTATAACCGTGTTCCCGGCCTCGGTCAACCGTTTCAGGACCCCAAGCAGCTTGTCGATGTCGGCGAAATGGAGACCGGTGGTCGGCTCGTCGAGGATATAGAGCGTCTTCCCGGTGCTTCTCTTCCCCAGTTCCCGGGAGAGCTTCACCCGCTGGGCCTCGCCCCCGGAGAGGGTGGTCGCCGACTGGCCGAGCTTGATGTAGCCGAGGCCGACGTCGGCCAGGGTCTGAAGCCGGTTCCGGATCCGGGGGATGTTGGCGAAGAACTTAAGGGCCCCGTCGACGGAGAGATCGAGAACCTCGGCGATGTTCTTTCCCTTGTAGAGGACCTCCAGGGTCTCCCGGTTGTAGCGCCTCCCCCGGCAGGCCTCGCAACGGACGTAGACGTCGGGAAGAAAGTGCATCTCGATCCGGATGATCCCGTCACCCCGGCAGGACTCGCACCTGCCCCCGGCGACGTTGAAGCTGAAGCGGCCGGGGCGGTAACCCCGCATCCGGGCCAGGGGAAGCCGGGAGAAGAGCTCCCGGATCGGGCCGAAGAGATTGGTATAGGTGGCCGGGTTGGAGCGGGGGGTCCGGCCGATCGGCGACTGGTCGATGTCGATTATCTTGTCCAGGTGCTCGTACCCCCGGATCCGGCGGTGGAGGCCGGGGATCTCCCGCGACCGGTAGAAATACCGCCGCAGCGCCCGGCTCAGGGTCTCCTCGACCAGGGTCGACTTCCCCGAACCGGAGACGCCGGTCACGCAGCAGAAAAGACCAAGAGGGATCTTCGCCTCGAGGTTCTTCAGGTTGTGCTCCCGGGCGCCCTCGATCGTCAGGAATCTTTCACCCGGGGGACGGCGGTGGGCCGGGGTGGCGATCCGCAAATCCCCGGAGAGGTAACGCCCGGAGAGGGAACGGGGGGCAGCCAGAATATCCTGAAGCTTTCCGGCCGCCACCAGGTAACCCCCGGCCTCCCCAGCCCCCGGGCCGAGGTCGACAATGTAATCGGCGGCCCGGATGGTCGCCTCGTCGTGCTCGACCACGATAATGGTATTGCCCAGGTCCCGCAGCCGGATCAGGGTCTCGATCAGCCGGGAGTTGTCCCGCTGGTGGAGACCGATCGAGGGCTCGTCGAGGACGTAGAGAACCCCGACCAGCCCGGAACCGATCTGGGTGGCCAGCCGGATCCGCTGGGCCTCGCCGCCGGCCAGGGTCCCGGCGGAACGGTCGAGGGTGAGATAACCGAGGCCGACGTTATCAAGAAAGGCCAGCCGTTCACCGATCTCCTTCAAGACATCCCGGGCGATCACCGCCGCCTGCCCAGCCAGGTCAAGGTCCCGGAAAAATTCCCGGGCCTTCCGCACGGGTAGGGCGGTAACATCCATAATCGACTTTCCCGCCACCCGGACCGCCCGGCTCTCCGGTTTCAGCCGCGCCCCCCCGCACTGGGGGCAGGGCCGGAGCGTGATGTACTTCCGGGCTATCTCCTCCCGGACATATTCCGAGTCGGTCTGCCGGTAGCGCCGGTTGAGGTTGGGTATCACCCCCTCGAAGGGAGCCCTCTTCACCTGAGAGCGGCCGCCCCGGGCCCACTTCATCACGATCTCTCGGGAACCGGTCCCGAAAAGAACGGCCTTCCGCTGACGGGCCGTCAGGCGGTTGAACGGGGTATCGAGATCAAAACCGTAAACCCCGGCCACCGCTTCCAGCTGGGCGTAATAATAGCGGGCGGCGGCCCCCTTCCAGCGGTGGCGGCGGGTAGTGATCGGCGACGACCAGGGGGCGAGGGCGCCTTCCGCGATCGATTTTTTCGGGTCGGGTATAACCAGCTCGGGGTCGACCTCCATCGCGGTCCCCAATCCGGAACAGGCCGGACAGGCCCCGTAGGGACTGTTGAAGGAGAACATCCGGGGGGCGAGCTCGGAGAAGCTGACCCCGCATTCCGCGCAGGCGTAGCGGGAGCTGAACACGGCATCCTTGTTCCAGGGCGCGCCGCAGGCGACCAGGACCAGGTCGCCGCCCAGCTTGAGGGCGGTCTCCACCGAATCGGTCAGCCGCTCCCGCATCCCCTCCCCCACCGTCAGCCGGTCAACCACCGCCTCGATGTCGTGGAGGCGGTGGCGGTCGAGCTTCGGCGGACTGTCCAGGGAGTGAACCTCCCCGTCGATCCGGACCCGGACATAACCCTGACGTCCGGCCCGCTCGAGGATATCCCGGTGTTCGCCCTTGCGCCCCCGGACCAGCGGGGCGAGGATCTGGATCTTCATCCCCAAGGGATAGGCCGCCACCCGGTCGACGATATCCTGGACGGTCTGGCGGCTGATCTCCCGTCCGCAGAGGTGGCAATGGGGAATCCCGACCCGGGCGAAGAGAAGGCGGAGATAATCGTAGATCTCGGTCACCGTTCCCACGGTCGAACGGGGGTTGGCGGCGGCCTTGCGCTGTTCGATGGCGATCGCCGGCGAGAGCCCCTCGATCGATTCCACCCGGGGCTTCTGCATCTGCTCGAGGAACTGCCGGGCGTAGGCGGAGAGGCTCTCCACGTAGCGGCGCTGGCCCTCGGCGTAGATGGTGTCGAAGGCCAATGAGGACTTCCCGGAGCCGGAGAGTCCGGTGACCACCACCAGCTGGTTTCGGGGGATCTCGAGATCGAACCCCTTCAGGTTATGTTCGCGCGCCCCGCGGATGACGATCTTGTCGGAAGAAACCGAGCTCATAGGATTGCGTCGAACAACTATATCTGAAATCTCCGCTCATTTCCATCGGCAAAAAGGCGGAAAAGTTCGGCGCCGCCTGACGTGGACATTTCCCGCCGTCGGCGGGGTCTCGACAAACTAATTGACAGCGCACCGGCTATCAACTTTAATGATGACAGGCAGTTCAAGACCATATTGCGTCCGATGACGATGACCAGACTCTCCATTCCTATTCTATGTTTCTTGAGCATCCTCTCGCCGTCCGGCTGCGGACGGAAGCGGGCGCCGGGCCTGACGAATATCGTCCTCGTCACCATCGACACCCTGCGGCCCGATCACTGTTCCGCCTACGGCTATCACCGGCCGACCACGCCGTTCCTGGAACGACTTGCCGCCGAGGGCGTGCTCTTCACCCGGGCCTATTCCACATCTTCCTGGACCGTACCGGCTATGGCTTCCCTTTTTACTTCCCTCCATCCCCGGAGCCACGGAGTTGTTCGCGGTTTTGTGGAGGACGCGGAGAGCAGAATAGTGAACCAGAGCATACTGGAAGAATCTCACCTCACCCTCCCGGAGGTCTTGCGGGAGGCAGGGTACCGAACCTTCGCGGTCTCCACCAATGCTCACTGCACGCCGGAGACCGGCTTCGGCCAGGGATTCGACCACTTCCGCAGCCTCTGGTTTCAAGCCGCGGATAAGGCCAATTCCGAAATCCGCGAACTTAGGGAGGAAATCTCCGTCTCGGAACCGTTTTTTCTCTGGATTCATTATTTCGACCCGCACGCTCCCTACCGCGCCCGTTCCCCCTGGATCGAGGACTTTGCCGCCCGCGAAGATCTGGCCCGGGAGTGGGAAAGCCTCAGTTCGGGCCAGATCGAGCTTCGCCGGGAGGAGGTAGTTTCCGACCCCGCGGTCATAGAGAGCCTTGTCGACCTCTACGACAGCGAAATCGCTTATTGCGACCGGGCAATGGAAAAGATTTTTTCCGAGCTCTCACTGCTGGAGAATACATTGGTGGTGGTGACTTCCGACCACGGAGAGAGCTTCCTTGAACGCAACCTGCTCCACCACGGGACTTCCCTTTACGAGGAACAGATCAAAATCCCCCTGGTTATCCGGCTCCCGGAAGGGGCGCGGCGACACCGGGTGGAGACACCGGTCAACATAATCGACCTCTTCCCCACTATCGTGGATCTGGCCGGCCTTGATCTCCCCTCCGGCCTTCAGGGACGAAGTCTCCGCCGCGAAATCGAGGGAGAACCTTCGGCCGGGGAGGTGACCATCACCGACCTGGAGAAGAAGAAAATCCTGAGAAGCGTAAGCGAGGGAGGCTGGAAACTGATTTCGGAGCGAAACAGTGAAAAACCGCCGGAACTGTACAACCTGGAAGAGGACCCAGGGGAGACCAGGGATCTGGCCGTCGAGAACATCGTGGAGAGGAAAAGACTGGAAGCCCTGGAACGGGAATGGGAGGACGCGACGCCCGCCTCGTTTGCCCCCCGCCGGCGACGCGGGTTGAACCGCGATCAGACCGAGAAACTCCGGGCGCTGGGTTACCTGTAGGCCGGCTCAAGCTGACGGACGGCGGACAGGAAGGCGGAGCGTATCCGACCCAGCGCGAGGGGAGCAGCAGCCGGAGGAAAGGGTAAAGAGAAATGGGAGAGATCTTCAAAGCCTACGATATCCGCGGAGTTTACCCCGGGGAGCTCAATGAGAACCTCGCCTACCGTATCGGCCGCGAGATCGCGGAAATATTTCCGAAGGCTCCGATCGGGATCAGCCGGGATATGCGCCGGGCAGCCCCGGCGATCAAGAAGGCCCTGATCCGGGGCGTCCTCGAAGCCGGGATCGGCGTCGCCGATCTCGGCCTCCTCTCTACCTGTATGCACTATTTCGCCGTCGGTCACTACGGCTACCGGGGAGGTATCCAGGTCACGGCTTCCCACAACCCTCCCGAGTATATCGGGATGAAGTTCGTCGGGGCGGGTGCCGTCCCGATCGCCCGGGAAAGCGGGCTCGGCGGCCTGGCGGAACGGGTCCTTTCCCCCGCCCCCGCCACTCCTACTCCGGAACCGGGAGAGCTTAACGTCGAAGAGGGAACCGCCCGGGATTACCGGGAACGGATTTGTTCCCTGATCGGGAAACTCGCCCCGCTGAAGGTAGTGATCGACTGTTCCAACGGAATGGCCGGGTTGGAAGTCCCCCCGGTATTCAAGGATCTCCCCACCCATATCGAGTGGCTCAATCCGACCCCGGACGGAACTTTCCCCGGCCACGGTCCTAACCCCCTCCTGGAAGAGAACCAGGCCGAGGCGGTTCGAAGGGTCAGGGAATCAGGGGCGGACGCCGGCATCATCTTCGATGGCGACGGCGACCGGATGGTGGTGATCGACGAGACCGGAGAGCTCATCCCCAACGACTTCGTCACCGCCCTGCTGGCCGGTTGGTACCTGAAAATATATCCGGGCTCGAAGATCGTCGCCGACTTCCGCTCCAGCTGGGCGGCCGAGGAGTATATCGCCGCCCATTCCGGGGTGATGATCCGGGACCGGGTCGGCCACTCCTACCTGAAGGGAAAGATGAGGGAAACCGGGGCTGTCTTCGGGGGGGATATCGCCGGGCACTATTACTTCCGGGACAATTACTGCTCCGAATCCGCCGCCTTGGCGGCCGTGAAAATTTTGGAATTGATAACCGCCGGGGATCTTCCCCTCTCCCGCCTCTGGCAGCCGCTGCGGAAGTATTTCTCCACCGGGGAACTCAACTACCCGGTCGCCGACCGGGAGGCGGCCCTGGCCGAGGTGGAGAAGAACTTCCGCACCGACGGGCTCGAACCCGACCATCTCGACGGGGTGACCTTCCGGGGCGACGACTTCTGGCTCAACCTCCGCCCCTCCCACACCGAACCCCTGGTCCGCTTTATGGCCGAAGCGAAGACAGCCGGACGTCTCAAAGAGATCCGTTCCCGAATCGAGACCGCCCTCGCCCTTCCCTGAACGTACCGAGCGGGTCATACCGGCTGGTTTGTTTCGCTCAAAACCTCCGACCTGGCGCACCTTTTTCCCCGGCTGGGCAGGTTTAAATGTCAAGTTTAATGCCCTAAACAGGCTTAAAAGCCGTATTTACCCCCTAAAAAAGCGAGCCTAAGACATATTTTAGGGGGTGTCTAAATTGTTATTATTTGTGCGGCAATGACTTATCTTGGTCCGACCCCACCATCCCGGGTAGGGGGGGACTAGGAAAAGGCGGAGGTGAAGATCGCGGAAGACCCGGAGAAGGAACTTCACCGCCCTAACGTTCAAGGCCGGGAGGTGGCGGCGGAGGAAGTAGATGACGGTGGCGGGGTCGCGCTGGATTCTTTGGACGATCCTCCTGGCGGCGGCGGTCAGGTCGGAGCGGGAGGATGTCCAGGGGAGTTTGATCCAGGGCCAGGGGCCCTGCAGGTTCCAGTCGCCCTGCAGGGTCCCGTTCTTTCGGGCTTCGGCGTAAACTTCAGTTCCGGGAAGGGGGTAAAGCACGGGGATGAAGCCGACGATCGGCCGGGCCCGGAGAAGGAAGCGGATCGTCTCCTCCACCGTACCCGGGGTCTCCCCCGGGAACCCGACCATAATCTCCCCGTAGCAGCCGATCCCGGCTTCTTTGGTCAATCTGGCGGCTTCCAGGTTCCGGGCGGCCGTGGTCCCCTTCCCCATCGCTTCGAGCACCCGGTCGGAGCCGGACTCGAAACCGTAAACGATCTGCTTCACCCCGGCCGCTTTCAGCCTCGCCAGCAGTTCCCGGTCGACCGAGTCGACCCGGGAACGGATCTTGAGGTCGAACCGGTACCGACCCCGGACGAGTTCCCCGGCGACGGCCAGGCAGCGTTTCCGGTCGGCGGTGAAGGAATCGTCCTGGATGTGGACGGTCCTCACCCCCCGCCGTTTCAGATCCTCGAACTCCGCCATCAGGTGATCAACCGAACGAAACCGGCACTTCTTCTCCACCTGAAAACAGAACCGGCAGTTATAGGGACAGCCCCGGGAACTGATCAGCATATCCAGCTTTCCCCGGGCGGCCAGGTTCCAGTAAAGCCCGGATTCGTAGTATCGGTCGAGGTAGCTCCGGTCGAGTTGGAAGAGTTGGTCGAGATCATCGATCCGGTCGGGCGGGTTGGCGGTGATCCCGGACTCCGTCCGGTAAACCAGGCCGGGGACATCTTCGGGCGAGCATTTCCCCGCCAGCAACCCGGCCAGGGCGGGGAGGGCCCGGTCGGCCTCTCCCCGGACGGCGTAGTCGAGATGATCCATCTTCTCCAGGGTCCATTCCGGCCGGACGGTCGGGTGGGGTCCGCCGGCCACCATCACCGCCCGGGGCAGGCAGGTCCGCAGCCTCCGGGTAATCCGGTCGAAGGGGATCAGGTAGGGGGTGTAGCAGGTGAGGCCGACCAGTTCCGGGCTGTAACCCCGGATTTCGGCGAAGAAGTGGTCCATCCGGCGGAACTCGCCCGCGTAATCGAAGATCCGGACCTCCTCCCCCGCTTCTCCGAGCTGGGTGGCCAGGCGGCAAAGGTGGAGGGGCGGGTAGTACCCGGTCGACCTTCCCTGGAAGACGTCGTAAGCAACAAGAGCTGTCTTCATTGTGCTGATGAACTTACTTACACCCGGACGTAATGCCCCTCCCCCTGCCCCCTCCCCACGGGGCTGGGGTACTTGTTTAGGGGCCTGATTTAGCTTTTGAACTTTCGCTCCCCGGGGATAAACCCCGGGGGGGCGGGGTCCAAACCTCACCCCCTACCCCCTCCCCAAAGGAAGTAAATCGCTATCGCTATCGTGATTGAAAGCGGCAGATTTACCGGTTAAAAAGACGATAGCGATCCCGATCCCGATAGCGATAGCTTTAAGATGTGGCACCCCGTTGGGGTGCGCTGAAGGATGCCGATTTGTACTTTCTACCCGGGGTTGCACCCCGGGCTAAGATGTAGGACGCCGTTGGCGTCTTTCACTCCAACGGGGTGAAACATCCAAGCCCGGCGAGAATCGCCGGGGGCAAAAGTTTTGAACATTGCCAACGCACCCTGAAGGGGTGCCACATCATCTCCCACGGGCCGGGGGGCGGGCGAAGAAGATGCCGAGCAGCGCCGTCGCCCCGGCCAGAAGGTAGATCAGCCGGTAGCCGCCGAACTGGGCGACGGTCCCCCAGATCAGGGATCCGGCCCCGATCCCGATATCGAAGCTGTTGATGAATACCCCGGTCGCCGTACCCCGGCTGCAGGAGTGGACCCGCTCGATCACCAGCGCGTTGAGGACCGGGTAAAGGAAACAGTGCCCCAGGCCGCAGAGAAAAGCCGAGAGGATAAAGACCGGCCGGGAATCGATCACGGCGATCAGGGCGATCCCGATACCGAAGACGACCAGGGCCGGACCGAGCACCCGCAGCCGCCCCACCCGGTCGGGGAGGTGGCCGATGGTAAAGCGGAAGAAAATGGTGGTGGCGGAGTAGATGGCGGAGAAGAGCCCCATCGAGCCTATACCCCGGAGCCGGGAATACTCGGCGAAGAAAGAAGCGAAGGAGGATCGGCTGATCGAGAAGAGGACCGTCACCAGGAGAACGGCGGCCACCCCGTGCCGGAGGAGGTCGCGGTAGGAGGCGCCCAGCGGTCCGCACTCGGCCGCCGGACGGCTCTCTTTCAAACCCAGGGCCAGGAGGAGCGCGAGCAGGGAGAGAAAACCGGCGAGGAGAAAAACCCCCTGGAATCCGGCCCGCAAAGTGGTAAAGAGATTCATCATCGCTTCTCCCGCCCCGGGGCCGACCGCCAGGGCGATCATCCCGGCGGTCCCGAAGATACCGAGGGATTGGGCGAGGCGTTCCGGGGGGCTGATGTCGGCGGTAATCGTCCAGACCGCGGTGATGTTGCCCCCGAGGGCGACCCCCTGCAGCAGCCGGAGGAATATCAGCCAGGGTCCGGCGGCCCGGACGGTGAGGAAACCGAGAATGGCCGCGGTGTTGAGGACGGTGCTGAGAATCAGGACCTTCTTCCGTCCCCCCCGGTCCATCGACCTTCCCCAGAAAAACCGGCTGGCCACCGAGCCGATCGGGACCGCGCCCATCGCCAGCCCGATCACCATCGCCCCCCCGCCCAGATCGTCGATCAGGATCGGGAGGATGAGAAAGATGGTCATCGTGGTCATCACCAGGAAGAAGACCGCGGTGACCAGGAAAAATCCCGGGCCGAAGAGGGAAGGTTTATCGGAGCGGCTCATTCTTATCCCCCGGTTTCCCGCCCCGGGAAAACAGGAGGCGGGCGGTGGCGGTGGTAACCCGGACGACCTCGGATTCCTCCACCCCCCTCAGCTCGGCCAGGGCCCGCAGGGAATGGACGACATCGGCCGGCTCGGTGGGGATCCGTTCCTCCCCCGACCGCCGGGGGACCGGGCAGTCGGTCTCGAGGACGATCCGCTCCAGGGGGGCCGCGGCCAGCACCGCCCGCAGTTCGGGACTGCCGGCCGCGGCCGGGGTGGCGGAGACGAAATGCCCGGCGGCGATGATCCCCTCCAGGACCGAGAGCGGGCCGGTGTACCAGTGGAAGAGCGCCCGCTCGACCCCCTCTTCCTCGACCAGCCGGAGGGCGTCGGCCCAGGCTCCCCGGCTGTGGACGATCGGGAGCAGGGAATACTGGTTGGCCTTTCTCAGCTGGAGGCGGAAAGCCTCTTTTTGGAGGGCCTTCACCGCCTCCCGTCCGGGGGCCTTCTTCCGCAGGGTCCGGACCCAGTAGTCGAGACCGATCTCGCCCAGGGCGGCCAGTTCGGAATGATTCTCGTCGATAAGTTCCAGGATCGAGGCGATTTCCTCTTCGGTCACCTCATCGGGATAGAGCCCGACCGCCGGGCGGATCTCCGGGGCCGGATATCTCCGGGAGATTTCGAGGATTCGGCGGCTGGTCCGGGTGTCGATCCCCACCCCGACGATCGCCGAAACGCCGGCCGCCGCCGCCCGGGCCAGGACCGGACCCGGGTCGGCAAATTCGTCGAGATGGGCGTGGCAGTCGATCAGGCGCATCGGAATAAGATTATCCAACTTCTTCAACCTCCGGCCCGCCGTGCGGGCCGGGAATTAAGGGACGAAAGTCTTTCAGGATCAGCTGGACCCGGCGGCGGCCGCGGAAATCGTCGGCCTTGAGCTGGAAGGCGAGGTCGAGGGGACCGGCGGCGGCCTCCGCCGCCCGGGCGGCCATCCCCCAGCCCAGGCATTCCCATTCTTCCGGGGATCCCGGGAGACCGAACTTGAGATGGTTGGAGGCCTTGCCCATCACCCGGGGAGGAGCGGGCAACCCCGCGACCGCCGCCGAGAAGACCGGCCGGGGGTTACCCTCCCCGCAGGGCTCGAGCCGGGCGAGCTCTTCCAGCAGCTCGAGGCCGATCTCGGCCGGCTCCAGGACGGCGTCGACTTCCAGCTCCGGGACCGGTTCTTTCCCCCCCAGGGCCTCACCGGCGGCGGCCTGAAAGGCCCGGCGGAAATCCCCGATCCGGGAAGACTCGATCCGCAGCCCGGCGGCGGCCCGGTGGCCGCCGAAACCGATCAGGTGCTCCCGGCAGCTGGAGATCGCGGCGAAGAGGTTGAAACCGGGGATCGAGCGGGCGGAACCGGAGCCCTCCTCCCCTTCCAGGCCGATCACCACCGTCGGGCGGTAGTACTTCTCCTGGATCTTGGAGGCGACGATACCGACGATCCCCTTGTTCCAGCCCGGGCCGGCGACCACGATCCCCATCCCCAGGTGGAGGTTACGGTCGGCCTCGATCATCGCCTCGGCCTCGCGGAAGATCGCCGCCTGCTCGGCCCGACGCTCCCGGTTGATCCGATCGAGTTCATAAGCCAGTCCGGCGATCTCCGCCCCGTCGGAGGAGGTGAGCAGGCGACAGGCCAGCTCGACCTTGCCCATCCGGCCGGCGGCGTTGAGGCGGGGAGCGATCTGAAAGGCGAGATTCCGGACGGTGACCGGTCCCGGTTCGACCCCGGCCGCATCGAGCAGGGCCCGCAGGGCCGGATGGGGACGGCGGGCGAGAAAGTGGAGTCCGACGGCGGCCAGAACCCGATTCTCGTCGACCAGGGGGGTGACGTCGGCCACCGTGCCCAGCGCCGCCAGCTGGTAGAGCCGGCCCCAGTCCAGCTTCACCTTCCATTCGTCCTTCCCGGCGTGGAGGAACTTGAAGACCACCCCGGCCGCGGCCAAACCCTGGAAGGGGTAGGTACAGTCCTCCCGGCTTGGGTTGAGGACGGCGAAAGCGTCGGGAAGCGGACCGGTGGGCCGGTGATGGTCGATCACGATCACGTCCAGGCCGCGGCTTTGGGCGTATTCGATCTCGGCGGCGGCCTCGGTCCCGCAGTCCAGGGTGAGCAGGAGCCCGGCCCCGAATTCCAGCGCCCGCTCCACCCCTTCCCGGTTGAGGCCGTATCCTTCCCGGAGCCGGTGGGGCTGGCCGACCCGGTAAGTAAGCCCGGCCGCTTCGAAAAAGGCGACGACCTGGGCGATCGAGGTCAGGCCGTCGACATCGTAATCGCCGAAGACGAAGACCCGTTCTTTTCCGGCCAGGGCTTTACCCATCCGCGCCACCGCCCGGTCCATATCTTTCAGCAGGTAGGGGTTCCGCAACTGGTCGGGGTGGGGGGAGAGAAACCGGCGGGCCGCCGCGGGGTCGGCCAGGCCCCGGGCGTCCAGGAGCCGGGCCAGGGGGAGGGAGATTTCCAGGGCGGAGGCCAGGGAGAGCGCCGCCCGGTCGTTGGAGGATTTGTAACGCCAGATCATACCGCCGTCAGCCTTCAGACCAGGAACCCGACCTGGAACCGGATTAAAAACTCCCGGACGGCAAAGGTGGGGGCGAAGAGGATTGAGAAGAGCCCCCCGGGGATGGGAAGGAGATCGCCCAGCAAGATCACCCCGAGCAGGACCATAAAACCGTAACGGGAGAGGCGGAGGTAGGCGGCCTTGGTCTCGCCCCGGAGGAAGTAGGCCAGGATATGGGAGCCGTCCAGGGGGGGGATGGGGAGGAGGTTGAAGTTGGCCAGGAGGAGATTGATGAAGATCACCAGGTTGAGCAAACCGAGGAGTTCGATTACCAATCCATACCCGGTCGCGCGGTAGAACCCGATGGCCAGCAGGGAGAGGAGGAAGGCGGCCAGGGCCAGCAGGAGATTGGCCGCCGCCCCGGAGGCGGATACCAGGACGTTGTCCCTCTCCCCTCTTCGAAAGAGATAGGGGTTGACCGGGACCGGCTTCGCTCCCCCGAACACGATACCGGCCCCGGAGACGATCAGGAGCAGGGGGAGAAGGATCGTCATAAAGGGGTCGATATGGGGGATCGGGTTCAAGGTCAGCCGCCCGGCGTCTCGGGCGGTGGGGTCGCCGCAGCGGAGCGCCGTCCAGCCGTGGGCGATCTCGTGGACGATCACCGAAAAGAGCAGGATCGGCAGGATTATGATGATCTGGGAGAACTCCATCAGAAGGTCTTGTCGGGCTGGCCGACGGTCAGGACCCGGATCACGTTCGTGTGGCCGGGGTGGTTGATCGGAACCCCGGCGGTGACCACCGCCCGGTCGCCTTTCTTCAGCCGGCCGGACTCCATCCCCGCCGCCGCCGCTCGGGAGATCATCTCCTCGAAGTTCTTCGGGGGCGGGATCATAACCGCCTCGGCCCCCCAGGTCAGGGAGAGCGAGCGGTAGGTCTCCTCGCTCGAGGTCACGGCCAGGACCGGGGCGGCCGGACGGTACTTGGCCACCCGCCGGGCGGCGGATCCGCTGGCGGTGTGGACGATGATCCGGTCGGCGCCGATCCCGGCGGCGAGGAAACAGGCCGAGCGGGCGACCGACTCCTCGACCGGGAGCCGGTCCTCCTCCTCGAGCATCCGGCCGATCCAGTCCCGGATCCACTTCCGGTAAACCGGGTCGGCCTCCACCTCGCGGGCGATCGCCGCCATCGCCTCCACCGCCCGGACCGGGTACTTCCCGGCGGCGGTCTCTTCCGAAAGCATTACGGCGTCGGTCCCGTCGAAGATCGCCCCGGAGACATCGGAGACCTCGGCCCGGGTCGGCCGCGGGCTGGAAACCATCGACATCATCATCTGGGTGGCGGTGATCACCGGCTTCCCCGCCCGGTGGGCCTGGAAGATAACCTTTTTCTGGATGATCGGGACCTCGGCGAAGGGGATCTCCACCCCCAGGTCGCCCCGGGCGACCATAATCCCGTCGGCGGCGGCGATGATCTCCTCGATATTCTCCACGGCCTCGGGCTTCTCGATCTTGGCGATCAGGGGAGTCGAGCAACGGCGGCGCTTCAGCCAGCGGCGGACTTCCTCGACCTCGGCCCCGGTCCGGACAAAGGAGAGCCCGATGAAGTCCACCCCCCGGCGGGCGATGAACAGCAGGTCCTTTCTGTCCTTCTCGGTCAGGATCGGGATACCCGACGACCGGGTGGGGAGGTTGATCCCCTTGCGGGAACCGAGGGTTCCCCCGATCGTCACCCGGCAGCGGATCTTCCGGGCGGAAGTCGAGATCACCTCCAGTTCCAGGGAGCCGTCGCTGAGGAGGATGACATCGCCTTTCTTCACCAGCCGGGGAAGGTTCGGGTAGCTGACCGAAACCTCGTCCGCGCCGCCCGGGACATCCCGGTCGGTGAGGATGAAATCCTGCCCGGTCTCCAGTTCCACCGACCCGCCGGCTATTTCTCCGACCCGGATCTTGGGGCCGGCGATATCGGCCAGGATACCGACCGGGAGGGAGAGCCGCTCCGCGGTCTGCCGGATCAAGCGGATCCGATCCGCGTGTTCCCGGTGACCACCGTGAGAGAAGTTGAGGCGGGCCACGTCCATCCCCGCTTTCATCATCTTCTCGATCGTCTCCGGGGAATGGGAGGAGGGCCCGAGGGTGCAGACGATCTTGGTCTTTTTCATACTGTATCCCTGATCGCTATCGGGATCGCTATCGGCTTTTAACCGGCTCTCGATCCCGATAGCGATCCCGATAGCGATCCCAATAGCGATAAGGAGCGGTTAAATATATCTGGAATATTTGCTATGATATCGGTATATCTGATTATTTAAAGGGAAAAAACACCGCCCCCGATGAACCAGAACACCGCCAAGACCCGGTCTTACCTCGAGCTCCTGATCGTCCTGCTGGCGATGATGGTCTTCCTCCCCCTGATCGAAGTCAAAAGCGATATCCTGAACAACATCATCCTCTCGGGGTTTTTTCTCCTCTTCCTCCTGGCCGGCCTGAAAGTGGCGGTCACCAAGGGGGTGGCCCCGCGCAAATCCGTTTACAAGTGGGGGATCAGGGGGACCATCCTGGTCGCCTTCCTGGCGGATATCGCCCAATCGATTATCTACACCCTGCTGGGGGAGAGGAAAGGAATCACCTTCGATCTGCAGCCGCTCTTCGATCTGACGGGCTGGTCATTCTGGCTTCAGTTTCTCAACCTCCTCACCCTGATCGGTTACGGTTTCCTCACCCTGTTCCTGATCATTATGATCATCCGGGACCTCTTCTCCGGGACCCGGGTCCGGATCAACAAGATCTTCGGGGCGATCGTGGCCTACCTCCTGCTCGGCATCTTCTGGGCCTTCATCTACTCCTCCCTGGAACTGATCGCCCCCACGTCAATCGTCCGCGGAGACGGCGCCTCCATCACCAGTTACGCCGAGGCAACCTACTTCAGCTTCGTCACCCTCTGCACGGTCGGGTACGGCGACTTCGTCCCCAGGTCCCACCTGGCGATGGTCCTGGCCAACCTGGAATCGGTCGCCGGCCAGCTCTACCTGGCGATTCTGGTCGCCCGCCTGGTCTCGCTCTACGCCTCCCACGGGAGCGGGGAAAAAGCGGCAGCAGAAGCGGAAAAAGAGAATAAAGAGAACCTGGCCGGGGACAAAGACTGATCACCCAACCAGAAACCACCTCGCCGTCGCCCCCGGCACCGGCTTATTGATGCCGGGACCGGAGCGGAAGTTCATAAGCTACCGCTCGCTCCAAAACCCTCTCTTTCTCCCGCCGCCCGCTCCCAGCGGGCGGCGGGAAGTTAATGGAATCGTCAGGTTAGCCATTGAACTGATTCACCCGCCGGATGAACCGGCGGGGGTCTATTTCCTTCGACCGGGCAGGCCAGCCGCTGAACTGATCCACCCGCCGGACAAGCCGCCGGGGGTATATTTGATAGCGATCCCGACAGCTATAGCGATACCGATAGCGATCACTTTCCGTGAAGATTCGTGAGGATTCGTGGTTATAAAAAGGGGGCGAGGCGGGGCCGGACAACCCTCGATCCCGATAGCGATTCATCTTTGGGCCGGCCTCGTTGGAAAAAGATCCCCGAGAAATATTTGACCCGAGCGGATAATGGTGGTATACCTACCGGTAGGTATATAAATGAAGGACTCCAATACCAAGCAGAGACTGCTCGACGCGGCCCTGGAACTCTTCACCGGGAAGGGGTTCGCCGGGGCCTCCACCCGGGAGATCGTCGAGCGGGCAGGGGTGACCAAGCCGGCCCTCTACTACCACTTCTCTTCCAAGGAAGGTCTCTACCGGGTGCTGATCGAGGAGGACTTCTCCCGCTTCAACCGGGCCCTCGCCGGGATAGCCCGCCAGCCGGGGGCGCCCGAAGAGAAACTGACCCGGGTGGCGGCCTATAACCTCGAGCACTGCCGGCGCCACCCCCAGGAGGTCAAGCTGACCCTGATGGCTTTCTACCGGGGTGACACCTTCGCCCCCGAGGTCGACATCGTCTCCCCGGCCCGGACCAGTATCGAGATCATCGCCGGTATCTTCCGGGAGGGGATGACCGCCGGGGTCTTCCGGAAATCCGATCCGATGAAATTGAGCCTCTTCTTAATGAGCGTCCTCCACGGCCAGATGATGGTGATCATCAAGGGAGCCGAAGGGATGCCGATAGCCCGGCCGGAAGAGATCATCAAGATTTTTTTGGGGGGGATCGGGAAGAGATGAAGTCGGTCGGGATGATATTCTCCGCGCTGCTGTTCGCTCTCCCCCTGCGGGCCGGCGGGAAAGTCGGGGGCGAATTCAAGCCGGCGACGGTATTATCCCTCTCCGACTGCCTGCAGGCGGCTTCCCACCGCAACCCGATTATCCTCAAGGCCCTCCAGGAGATCGAGGCCGCCGGCGGCCTGCGGCTCCAGGCCCTCTCGGACGCTCTCCCCCACCTCTCCGGCGAGGCCGACTACCTCTACCTCGACCGGATCGAATTCTTCGAGGTCGAGGGGGAGAGCCTGCCCCTCGGGCAGCACGACAATTATTCGCTCGGCCTGACCGTCGAACAGAATCTCTACCAGGGCGGGAAGGTCCTGGCCGGGATCAAGGCCGCCTCCCTTTACAACCGTTACGCCGACGTTTACTTCCGGGAAGCCCTCGGCGAGGTCTCCTTCCGGGTCAAGGAGTTCTTCTACCTGCTGCTTCTCCAGGAAAAGATCGTTGCTGTCCGGGGCGACACGGTAGCCCATATGGAGGACTATCTGAAAATAACCGAGGACCGCTACCGGGAGGGGACGGCCTCGGAGTTCGACCTGATCACCGCCCGGGTCCGGCTGGCCAACTCCCGTCCGCCCCTGATCGAGGCCGAGAACCGGATCGACATCCTCAAGACCTCGCTCCTGCGGGAGATCGGCAGCGAGTCGGAGGATTTCGCCGTCGCCGGACAGCTGGAATACCGCCCGTTCGCGGCCGGCGTGGAAGATCTCAACCGCCTGGCTCTCGCCTCCCGGCCCCTCCTGAGACAGGTGAAGCTGGAAGAGGAAATCCAGGAACAGAATCTCCGGGCCGCCCGTTCCGGTTATCAGCCCGGCTTCTCGATCTTCGCCACCTACCAGGGAGACCGTCCCCGGGGCGGGCTGCCCCCCGAGGACAGATTCGAGTTCGAATGGCTGGCCGGGGCCCGGCTGCGCTGGAACCTTTTCGACGGGCTGATGACCCCGGGTCGGGTCCGGGAGGAACGGGCCCGGCTCAACCAGGCCCGGATCACCACCGAGGACACCACCCGGACCGTCCTCCTGAGCGTCAAGCAGTCATACCTGGATATCGAGGCGGCCCGGCGGGCGTATCTCTCCCAAGAAGAGACCGTCGGACAGGCGGAGGCGGCTTACCGGATCGCCCGGGTCCGCTGGGAGAACGGGATCGGCACCTCCCTGGAACTGACCGACGCCGAATTGAACCTCTCCGAAGCCCGGATGATGCTCGACCAGGCCCTGGCCGCCTACCGGATCTCCCTGGCCTCCCTGGAACAGGCCGTCGGCCTACCCCTGGACGAGATCGAGGGGAAGATAGTGAGCAGTAGTTCAGTAATCAGTGAGCGGTGAACAGCAAAGCGCATAGATCATTGAGCATAGCGTCAGGGGAACGATTAGCGGAGATTGGTGAGGATTCGTGGTTGGAATAGGGAGTAGGGAGTGGGCAGTGGGGAGTAGGCACCCCAATCACAGTAATCAGTAGACACAAAAGGGGGCGAGGCGGGGCCGGACAAACCTCGATCCCGATAGCGATCCCGATAGCGATTACTTTCCGTGAAGATTCGTGAAGATTCGTGGTTATGAAAAAGGGGGCGAGGCGGGGGATAATTATGGGAAATTCGGGGAATATAGTGGAGATCGGAGAATGAAGAAGAAAAAGATAATTTTCCTGGCGGTCGTCGCCGCCGCCGGGATCCTGGTGGCGGCGGCGGTCATTCTCAAGATCCGCTCCCGCCGGGATATCGAACGGCCGCCGACCATCACCGCCATCCAGGAGGCGGAGGGGATCCCGATAACCGTGATCTCTCCTTCCCGGGGAGATATGCCCGAGGTCATCCTCCTCGACGGGACCGTCGAGCCGGAGAAGAAGGCCGTGCTCGTCTCCCGGATCAACCGGAGGATCGAGAAGATAACCGTGGATGAAGGTGAAAGGATTGAAACCGGGCAAACCGCGATCCTCCTCGACCGGGAATCTCTCCAGAGCGCGCTGCAGGCGGCCAAGACCGCCCTGGAGGAAGAACGCCGCAACTACCAGCGGGCGGAAGTCCTCTTCGAGGCGGGCGCGGTGGCCCGGCAGTCCCTCGACCAGGCCCGGGTCAACCGGGACCGGGCCGAATCCAACTATCTCCAGGCCCGGGAGATTCTGGAGGATACCGAGATTACCTCCCCCTTAAGCGGCCTGGTCTCGCGGCGGTGGATGGAGCCGGGGGAATACTCCGATAGCGGCAAGCCGATCCTGGAGATCGTCGATATCTCCACCGTGGAAATTCATTCCCCGGCCAGCGAGATGCTGATCGGATCCATCCGGACCGGCCAGGTCGTCCGGGTATATCCCGACGCTTACCCGGGCCGGTCCTGGGAGTCCGAGATCAGCACCATCAACCCCACCACCGGCGAGGAGAGCCGGCACTTCACGGTCAAGACCAGGATCCCCAACCCGGACGAACTCCTCCGGCCGGGGATGTTCTGCCGGGTGGAGATCGTAACCGAGCAACGGCCCGACGCCCTGCTCCTTCCCCAGGAGGCGATCGCCCGGGACGACCGGGGACGGGAGGGGGTCTACCTGGTTGACGGGGACAACGAAACCGTCCGCTTCCGGGCGGTGGAGACCGGGATCTCCCGGGAAGGGATGGTGGAGATTATCTCCGGCCTCGACCCGGAGTCCACCGTCGCCGCCTCCGGAAATAACCGCCTGGCGGACGGGATCAGGGTGAGGGTGGTCGGGGAACAGTAACCAGTGATCGGTAATCGGCAAAGCGCATGGAGCATAGCGCACAGAGAATAGCGTCAGGGGAACGATTAGCGGAGATTTGCGAGATTAGCGGTTAAATCGGGCAGTAGGCAGTAGGGATTGGGCAGCAGGATCTAATCCGAGTAATCCATGTAAACTTGTGGTGAGCGAAGTCGAATCCATCAGTGGACTGAAGATGGGGGCGCAGCGGGGCCGGACAAACCTCGATCCCGATAGCGATAGCGATCCCGACTTGGTCCGCAGTAGTTTTAACGGAGGCGGATAGCGATTTCTTTCGTGAAGATTTGTGAAGATTCGTGGTTCATTCCAGAGGGCGAGGTCGGGGGATATCAACATTAATTCGTGGTCATTAAACTTTAACCGGTAATTATGTTCCTATCCGATCTTTCCATCCGGCGGCGGGTCCTGATGACCGTCATTATCCTGATGCTGGCCCTGCTCGGGCTGGTGGCCTACCTCCGGCTCCCGGTCAACCTCTTCCCCCAGGTGGAATTCCCCTTCATCACCGTCTCCACCTCCTACCCCGGGGCCGGGCCGCGGGAGATCGAGACCCTGCTCAGCAAGCCGCTGGAAGAGGAATTGAGCACCACCGAAGGGCTCAAGCACGTCAGGTCGGTCTCCCGGGAAGGGATCTCCCTGGTAATGCTGGAATTCGAGCTCGACCAGGACGTCGACGTGGCGGCGGCCGATGTCCGCGACAAGGTGGCCCTGGTCGAACCGGACCTCCCCGACAACGCGGAAAAACCCCTGATCCAGAAGTTCGATATCAACGCCGAGCCGATTATGCGACTGGCGGTGACCGGCGACCTTTCCGGTCGGGACCTTTACCTGCTGGCCGAGAACACGATCATCCCCGCCCTGGCCCGGATCCGGGGGGTGGCCAACTCCGAGATCGTGGGAGGGGAGGAACGGGAGATCCTGGTCTCCCTCGACCGGCGGCGGCTCGAGGCTCACCGCCTGACCCCGGGGGAGGTCGGACGGGCGATCGCCGCCGCCAACCTGGAACTCCCTTCCGGCCATATCACCCAGCTCCAGTCCGAGTACACCGTCCGGCTGCTGGGGAAGATCGAAGCGGTCAATGAGCTGCCGGATCTGAAGATCCCCCGGCCGGGGGGAGAAGAGGTCCGGCTGGGGGATCTGGGCCGGGTGATCGACACGGTCAAGGAGATCCGGGAACTGGCCCGTTTCCGGAGGGAGACCACCCTGGGTCTGATCATCCGGAAAAGAGCCGACGCCAGCACGATCGCCGTCGCCGACGGGGTCTACCGGGCGATCGCCGAGCTCGAGGAGAGGCTGGAGGCAAATATCCGGATCGAGATCGCCGAGGACAGCTCGGAGTTCATCCGGGGCTCGCTCAAGGAAGTCTGGAACAATATGATCGTCGGGATCATCCTGACCGCGATCTGTCTCTTCCTCTTCCTCCACGATCTCCGCAGCACCCTGATCATCACGGTGGCGATGCCGACCTCGATCGTCTCCACTTTTATGCTCCTCTTCTTCTTCGGCTACTCGATCAACATTATGTCGATGCTCGGCCTGGCCCTCTCGGTCGGGATCCTGGTCAACAATTCGATCCTGGTCCTGGAGAATATCCACCGTTACCGGGACCTGGGCAAGAACCGCCGGGAGGCGGCCGCCGCCGGGACTTCGGAGATCGCCTCCGCCGTCGCCTCCACCACCCTGACCAATATCGTGGTCTTCGTCCCGATCGCCTTTATGTCCAGTATCGTCGGGCAGTTCTTCCGCCAGTTCGCGATGACCGTGGTCTTCTCGACCATCTTCTCCCTCTTCGTCTCCTACACCCTGACCCCGATGCTCGCCTCCCGCTTTCTCAAGGAAAAGAAACGCAAGCGGAGAATCTTCGAGCACTGGGACCGTTTTTATATCCGCCTCTCCCACCGTTACGGCGACCTGGTGAGGAAATTGATCCGCTTCCGCTGGCTGATCGCCGGCGGCGCGGTCGCGGTATTCCTGATGGTGACTTCCCTGGTTCTGCCCCATATCGGGGCCGAATTCTTCCCCCGGGCCGACGAGGGGTTCTTTCAGGTCACCATCGAGACCCCGGTCAACTCCACCCTCGAGGCCACCGACGCCGTGGTCCGCCGGGTGGAGGACCTGCTGGCGGAGATACCCGAGCAGGAAATGATCTTCACCACCGTGGGCAAATTGAGCCAGATGCTCGGGGGAAGCAACCAGGGGGTCAACCTGGCCGAGGTTACCGTCGGCCTGGTCGACCAGGATATCCGGGAGCGGTCGACGGCGGAAGTGATGAACTCGGTCCGGCCCGCCCTGGCCGCCATCCCCGGCGCCGCCTTCACCCTCCTGGAAACCCAGCAGGGAGGGGGGGGCAGCGAGAAACCGATCCAGCTGGAAATCCGGGGAGAGGAGATCGGGACCCTCAACCGGCTGGCCGGGGAGATTGTTTTCCTGGCCGAGAGCATCCCGGGCGCGGCCGATGTCGATACCGACTGGCGGAGCGGGAACCCGGAAATCTGGATCACCCCCGACCGGCAACGGGCCGCCGAACACGGGGTCAACGTGGCCGGGATCGCCGCCGCCTTGAGGGACTCGCTGACCGGAGATACCACCTCCACCTTCCGGGAACGGGGCGACGAGTTCGATATCCGGGTCAAACTCGACGAGAAGGACCGGAACTTCCGGGAACAGATCGAGCGGATCTCGGTGATCGACCGCCACGGCGAGCCGGTCTCTATAGCTTCCCTCTGCCGGATCGAGGTCCGCGAGGGGCCGACCACGATCACCCGGAAGAACCGGGAACGGATCGTCACCGTTTCGGCCAACGTCGTCGGTTCCTCCAGCGGAGAGGTGGCCGGGCGGCTGGAAGAACTCCTGGAGACCGAGGTTGAATTCCCCCCCGGTTACTCCTTTTACTTCGGGGGGGAGATCGAGAGGATGAAGGAAAACTTCGCCGACATCTTCCTCGCCCTCGGCCTGGCCGTCATCCTCACCTTCCTGATGCTCGCCGGGATTCTGGAATCCTACCGCTACCCGGTGATGATTATGCTCTCCCTGCCCCTGGCGATGGCCGCGGTCTTCATCACGCTGCTGCTGACCGACACCACCCTCAACATCTTCTCCCTGATGGCGATGGTTATGCTGGTCGGGCTGGTCATCAACAACACCATCGTGATCGTCGACTACAGCAACCTGCTCAGACGGCAGGGAAAATCGATCGAGGACGCCGTGGTCACCGCCTGCGCCATCCGCCTGCGGCCGATCCTGATGGCCAACTTCACCACCGCGGTGGCGATGATCCCCCTGGCCCTGGGGATCGGCTGGGGGGCCGGATTCCGGGCCCCGATGGCGATCGTCTCCATCGGGGGGATGTTCGGCGGCGGGATCCTCGCCCTGATCGTGATGCCGGCGGTCTACGTCATCTTCTCCAGTGACCGGCAGCGGATGTCGGCGGCCGACGAGAGTAAGCTTCCGTCCCCCGCTGATACTACCGGGCCGGCGTAGAGAGCGCCGTGCCCACTTCGTCAAGGGCCCGGCGGACTTCCGGGTCTCCGCCGTACTCCCGCTCGACCCGGAGCATAGCCTCCACGAAACGGGGGGTCGCTTCCTCAATCCGGACCAGTTCCGCCTTCACTTCTTCGGGAAGGGTGGCTTTCTCCAGGTCGGCCAGGGCGGGATGTGCGGCCATCAACCTCAGCATCCGCTCCCGGCCGGCCACCGCTTCGCTTTGGAATTTCTCCAGAGCGTCGACGATCTCGTCCGGACCGGACGCGTCGGCCACGGCGACCGTGAACTCGTCCATCATCCGGTACTGCCGCCGGAGAGCTTTCTCAAACTCCCCGTGCTCGCTTCCGCCGCAGCCCGCCGCCAGGTAAGCGGCGGCCAGTAACAAAACCAGCTTTTGTCTCATTGCTTTTCCTCCCCGGTGATTGCCGGACGCGGTTAAATCTTACCGGCGGCAGTCATTTGTATTATGAATTATGATGAAAGCGATCACCAACTCCGAGCTTTTTTTGAATATCCAACATCCAAGTCCCGCCATTCCAAGCCTTTTTAGCCGCCAAGCGGCGTCATAGATCCTTCAACATTGGATATTCCTTTTCGGCTATCGGCTATTCATTAATTTCTTCGGCGGCTTTCTTTCCCGAAACTCTTCATCTCACTTGAACAACTTTCACTCTCCTCAAGCCCGGGGATGGGTCCGGTCGTAAACCTTCTTCAGCCTCTCCTGGGAAACGTGGGTGTAAACCTGGGTGGTGCTGAGCGATTCGTGACCGAGCAGTTCCTGGACCGCCCGGAGATCGGCGCCGGCGTTGAGGAGATGGGTGGCGAAGGAGTGCCTGAGGGCGTGCGGGGTGATTTTTTTCCCGATCGCCGCCCGTTCGATATACTTGGCCAGCAGCTTGCGGACCGAGGCGGCGGTGAGGCGCTTCCGGGAACGGTTGACGAAGAGAGGTTCCCCGGAATTGCCGCCCGGAAACGCCTTCAGGTAATCCCGCAGGGCCCGAACCGCGTACCCCCCGAGAGGGCAGAGACGCTCCTTCTTCCCCTTCTCGCGGACGCGGGCCAGGTCGCCGAGCAGATCGATGTCCCCCCGATTCATCGCCACCAGCGCCCCGACCCGGACCCCGGTGGAGTAAAGGGTCTCGAGGATGGCCCGGTCCCGGAGCCCGAGGAGGGTCGAGGAGTCGGGGGCTCCCAGCAGATCCTCGACCTCCTCGCGGGTCAGAAAAGACGGCAGCCTCTTCTCCACCCGGGGGAGCCAGACCCGGCGGGCCGGGTTATCCTCAAGCAGCCCTTCGCGCCGGAGAAACCGGAAGAAGGAACGGAGAGCCGAGATCTTCCGGGAGAGCGAGCGCTTGCCCAGCCCCCGTTCCTGGAGGGCGGCCATGTAACCCCGGATCGTGAGCCGGTCGATCTCCTTCAGCCGGGCCGGGGTTCCGCTGGCGGGGTCCCCAAGGAAGCTCTGGAACTGCATCAGGTCGGACCGGTAGTTGCGCAGGGTATGGACGGAGGCGTTCCGCTCCAGGCGGAGATAACGGATGTAAGCGTCGATGTACTGTTCGAACTTCTCGAGCACTCTCCGAACTCCTTGTTCTTTGAAACCACAGAGAACACAGAGAAATTATTATCCCAGAGCACGCGGAGAATATTTTGCCTGATACCCCAACGCTTATGGAGGATGGAATAAAGATTCTCTGTGCTCTCCGTATGCTTCTCCGTGTTCTCTGTGGTTATTGGGCTCCCGCCGCGAAGCGGGCGGTGTAATCGCGGAAGAGCTTCATTATCTTTTTCGTTCTTGCCCCGGGAAGGCCGGCGGCCACGGGGGTCTCGTCGATCCTGACGATCGGAACCACTTCCTTGTTGGTCGCGGTCATAAAAACCTCGTCGGCGCCCAGCAGTTCGTCCCGGGTGAAATCGCGGATCTCGACCGGGAATTCGGACTCCGCCAGCCGCAATACCAGCGCCCGGGTCACCCCGGGGAGGACCCCTTCCCGGTTGGTGACCAGGCGGTCTTTCATCCAGGCGAAGACCGTCGCGGTCTGGCCCTCCCGGACAATCCCGCCCCGGTCAACCAGGATCGCCTCCACCGCCCCCCGCCCGGCGGCCTCCTGGAGAGCGACCACGGTGGAGAGATAGTTGAGGGTCTTGGCCGAGGGGATCGACCTCCGCCCGCGGACGGTTATAACTTTCACTCCTCTCCCGTACCACCAGCCGGGAAAAGGCTTCAGGGGGCTGACCAGGACCAGGAGCCGGGGCCGGCCCGCCGGCATTAAAAAATCCGGACTGGGCCCGCCGGTCACGATCACCCGTATGTTCGACTCCACCCGGGGATTTCGCTCCAGCGTCCGGCGGACGATACCGTCCGCCTCCCGGTCCGACCAGGGGAAGGGCAGCCGGATCAGGCGGGCCGACTCCCGGAGCCGGGCGAGGTGGTCTTCCAGAAGAAACGGCCTTCCGCCGTAGGTCCGGATAAAGTCGAAGACGCCGTAACCGCGGAGGAGGGCGAGATCGTTGACCGGGAGACCGGCCCGGCCGGACGGGACGAACCGGCCGTCGATATAGTAGATATTCTCGTCAGCCATAGGTGGAAGGATAGCAGGACCGGACGGGAAGAACAAACATAATGGAGAAACCGGCCGGGTTCTTTTCCTTCCCCCGGGTACGGGATTATAGTATAAGCGGATCCCAACCCCGAAAGGTACCGGAGGAAGAAACGATGGTAAAAATCAGAGAGTTCAGGGCCCTGCGCCCGCGCGGGGAACTGGCGGCCGAGGTCGCCTCCCCGCCCTACGACGTCCTCGATTCCCGGGAAGCCCGGACCGCGGCCCGGGGTAAACCTTTCAGTTTTCTCCACGTGGTCAAGCCGGAGATCGACCTGCCGGAGGATACCGATCCTTACGACGAGTCGGTCTACCTCAAGGGCCGGGAAAACCTGGACCGGATGGCCGCCGAGGGTATCCTCCTCAACGACCCGCAACCCGCCCTCTACTTCTACCGCCAGGTGATGGGGGAACACTCCCAGACCGGGCTGGTGGCCTGCGCCTCGATCGAGGATTACGAGAAAGACCTGATCAAGAAGCACGAGCACACCCGGGCCGACAAGGAAGCCGACCGGGTTCGCCACGTGGAGACCCTCAACGCCAATACCGGCCCGGTCTTTTTAACCTACCCGGCCGACCGGGATCTGGACGGAGTAGCCGGCGAACTGACCGGCGGCGGGCCGCTCTACGACTTCACCGCCGACGACGGTATCCGGCACACGGTCTGGAAAATCTCCGATCCGGAACGGATCGCCGAGATCAGGAATATCTTCGCCCGGCTGGAGAGACTCTACGTCGCCGACGGCCATCACCGATCCGCTTCCGCGGTCATCACCGGTCAGAAACGGCGGGCGGCCAACCCGAATCACACCGGCGATGAAGAGTACAACTTCTTTCTCGCCGTCCTCTTTCCCCACGACCAGCTCAAGATTATGGACTACAACCGGGTGGTGAAGGACCTCAACGGTTTCTCCCCGGAGGAGTTTATCAGCCGGACGGCCGGAAAGTTCGAGATCGAGGCCTCCCCCGACAACCTCCCCTTCCGCCCCGCCGCCCGCCACGAGTTCGGAATGTACCTGGCCGGACACTGGTACCGGCTCACCGCCCGGCCGGAAAGTTTTCCCGAAGACGACCCGGTGAGATCCCTCGACGTCTCCATCCTCCAGGATAACCTCCTGGAACCGATCCTGAAGATCGGTGATCCCCGGAAAGACAAGAGAATCGACTTCGTCGGCGGGATCCGGGGGCTGGGTGAACTGGCCCGGCGGGTGGACGGGGGGGAGGCGGCGGCCTTCGCCCTCCACCCGACCTCGATCGAACAACTGATGTCGATCGCCAACCGGGGCCTGATTATGCCCCCGAAATCGACCTGGTTCGAGCCGAAGCTCCGCTCCGGACTGCTGATTCACCGTCTGGACTGAAACCTGTTGCCTGAATTTTGCATCCTCGGAAAAGCGACTATAAACTAAATATTTCCGGATGCCGGACAGAGCAGCAAAGACTTTCCTGGCTGTGTCCCGGGTCCGCACAGACAGGAATGTCTGTGCTACTTTATCCGGTGTAGCACAGGCATTCCTGCCTGTGCTACCTGCTTATCGACCGGACTGAAAACTATGAAGAAGGCAGTCATTATCTTGCTCCTGGCCGCGTTCATCTACGTCTTCGTCCGGAGCGGGACCCTCGAGGTCCGGGTGGTGACCACCCCCCGGACGCAGGGCGGGGTCCAGGTGGCCGAGGAGCATCACCGGGAATATATCCTCCACTGGGACCGCTTCTTCGCCTACCTCAAGAGCCTCCCCGGACGGGCGGGGGTCAAATGAAAATCCGGCTGCTGGTGGTGGAACTCCGGCTCCCGGGGTGCCGATCCCTGAAGGAAAAGAGGCACCGGACCCGGGGGATCCGGGACCGGTTCGGGAAACAGCCCAACCTGGCCGTCGTCGAGTGCGATTGCCAGAACGAACTCCAGCGCGCCCGCTACGCCTTCGTCCTGCTCGCCTCCGACGGCAAATCCCTCGACCGGGCGGCCTCCGACCTGGAGAACCGGCTGGAGCTGTCGGTGGACGGGGTGATCGTCGGCGTGGAGAGCACCCATCTTTAAACCACAGAAGACACAGAGAAGACCACAGGGGACACGGAGAAATTATTGTCGGTTGACAGAAGCGGCATAGAGATTACCCTTATAATCTGATCTCCCTCAAACTCTTCCGGCAATCAATTAAATATATCTCCGGGCTCTCTGTGAAATAACCTCTTTGCCCTCTGTGGTTTATTAATTACCGGTAAGACGGGCGATCCGGGCCTGCATCGCCCGGTGGTGGGAACCGGGCCAGTAGATCTTCCCGCAGCCGGGGCAGATCTTGAACCGGCGATGCTCCCTCCGGGTCCGGGGCGGGAGACGGTCAAGGACCTGATCCCGCGATATATCCTCCAGCAGCCCGTTGCAGGAGAGGCAGCGGGTGAAAGGCCGGATCTTTTCCTGCAGATCGAACCTCTCGATTACCTCCCGAACCTGCCCTTCGGGATCATCCGCCCGGATCCAGTAACCGCGCCGGACCAGGGAGTTCTTCAGCAGTCCCCGGTCCCGGGTCAGGATGATCCTCTCCTCCCGGAGGCCGATCCGGACGATCTCGCGGTCCTCGTAGTCGTTGCGGTAGAGAGAGTCGAAACCGAGCATCCGCAGCCACCGGGCCGGCTTGCCGAGGTGGACATCGAGAATGAAGGCGGGCTCGGAGAGCGGGGGGGGCTGGAGTAGTTTTCCCTCTTCGATCTCCAGGCCGCAAAAGGAAGGATAGACGGCGATCCGTTCCCCCGGCGAGAGCCGGTGGTCGAACCCCACCGATCGGCCTCCGGCAATGATGAGGTCGACTTCCGGGTGGGGGACGCCGAGGGCTTCGATGGCATCCTTGACCGCGGGCGTCCCCGAGAAATCATAGCCGACCGGCCGCTGCCGCCGATCCGGGGGAAGAAAGTCGTTCAGACTTCCATAGAACCGGAACTCGGAGACCCGGGCCATCGATTCAATCCTCTCCCCGGCTCGACTCCAGGTAGCGGCGGAAGAACCGCCGGAGCCCGCTCCCCGCCTTCCCGCCGGAAGCGTTCTGCCCCGGACCGGCGGCGGAGACGGCGCCGAGGTCGTACCACCGTTTCAGCGGGAAAAAACGGAACAATCGGGGGCGGATCGCTCCCCGGGGGCAGAGATAGAGGCAGCGCATACAGATGATACAGCGGTCGCCGAAGACGATCTTCCCGGCTTCCTCCCGGATGTTGCCGACCGGACAGCTCTGGACGCAGACCCGGCAGAGGTCGCAGGCGGAAGAGGCCTCGAGGTCCCGGCCGAAATACTTTCCCCCCCGGCTTTCCAGGCGGCTCAGGTGCCGGGTGAGGAAACGGGCGACCGGGCCGGGATTCTCCAGGCGGACCGCCCCGGCGGCGACCCCGGCGGAGATCCTTTCCAGGCGGTTGTCCGCCGCCCGCAAAAGAAGCCGGATGAAATCGTCCGGGTAACGGATGAAGATGTTGGAGGGCATCACCGCCATACCCTCGTGGAATACCTCCCAGCCCCTCCCCTTCAAGGCCAGAATCACCAGGTGGGATGAGCCGCCGTCGAAGAAGGGGTCGGCGGGCCCCTTGAGGAGGAAGGCCTTCCGGCCCTCCCCGTCCGGGAGCGAGGCGATAAAGTCGAAGACCGGCGAAGGGGCATTGAGGGCGTGAACCGGGTAAGCCAGGCCGAGGACGGCGGCGGCGGGCGGGGCGTAACCGGTCGGGACGTCTTCGATCCGGACGGGGCGGACCGGTATGCCCCGGCGGGAAAACTTCTCCGCCAGCCGCCGGACCAGGTACTCGGTGTTCCCGGTCCCGGAGAAATAGGCCAGATCGATTGATTCCGGCGGCGTCTTCATAACCGGACTATTCTACCACCAGGGGCAACCACGGGCGAGTTCAATCCCGGAGGGAAAAAAATGCGCGCCCCGGCTCGACGCCGGGGCGCGCGGCGGGGATGCCGGCCGGGGGGGCGGCCGGCTTGATTACCCCGCCTTGATTTCGATCTTCCGGGCTTTCGGCTTGGCCACCTTGCCCAGGACCAGTTCCAGAACCCCGTCCTTGAGGGTGGCGTTGACCTTCCCCCGGTCGATCACGTTGCCGAGAATAAAGGTCCGGCGGAAACCGAACGGGCTCCTTTCGCCGTAAACCATCCTCACCCCCTCGGCGTCCGGGGACCGGCGGCCGGTGATGGTCAACCGGTCGCCGTCGATGTCGATATCGAGCTCCTCCCGGCTCACCCCCGGGAGCTCGGCCTGGAGGACGATCCGTTCCGGTTCCTCGTAGATGTTCACCCTCGGCTCGACAAACCGGGTTTCGGCGGCATTTTCGGTTCTCATTTTGTCTCACCCCCTTTGCCTTTCTTCCCCGGCTTCTCCCCGGCCTTGATCGCGACCTTCTTTCCCTTGACCGCTTCTTTCTTGGGGAGCTTCACCTCGAGGACCCCGTCCTTGTAGGAAGCCTCAACCTTGGATTCGTCGACTTCCGCGGGGAGCTGAACCGACCGCTGGAAGAGTCCGTAGCTTCTCTCCACCCGGTGGTAATTCTCCTCCTTCACCTCGGACTCGCTCTTCTTCTCCCCCTTGATGGTCAGGGTGCTGCCGAGGATGGAGAGGTCGATATCCTCCTTGTTCAGTCCGGGGAGGTCCGCCCGGACCAGGACGCTGTCCTTGTCCTCGCAGACGTCAACCAGCGGGGTCCAGGCGCCTTCCAGGAGGTCCCCTTCGGCGGCCTGCCAGGGCGCCAGTTTCCTCTCGAAGAACTGGTCGAGGTCGTCGCGGAACCCGCTCAGCCAGGAGAAGGGATCCACCTCCGACCTCGGACGATACCGGATCAATCTCATAACCTTCACCTCCTTTTAAGGTTGCGATTTTTCGGTATATTCCATTCTTCCGCCCTAATAAAAAGCATAACCCGTGCCAGGATGAGATAGGGACTGTATTATATGTTAATTAATTGCCAGGCAATGAATAATATCCGAATATTTTTCAATAAATCGCCCCCCGGGGCGAGCATTTATGTGTCACTGTGCTACACCGCCGGGGGGCGATCGGTCGACTGCGTCAGAAAGAACCAATCAATTGCGCACAGACAGAAATGTCTGTGCAATCTGGCCACCGTAGCACAGGCATTCTTGCCTGTGTCCCAAGTCCGCACAGACAGGAATATCTGTGCTACTCTAACGGAACGTAGATCTCGGTCCGGAGCCGGTCGGGCGGAGTCCGGTGGGGATCGTTGAGGTAGATCTCCAGGCAGGGGTCGGAGCTGACCACCCTTCCGCTCCCGGGCGCCCACTCGCCGAAGATCCGGCCGTAGGTCTCGATCAGCTTCTCGTAGGGCCCCTGATGAACCGTCATCGCGTAATCCCCGCCCCTTAGTGTCTGGACCCCGACCTCCCCTTCCGGCTCGACCTTATCGTCGACCGTGACGCAGGCGTCGTACCGGATCTTCTCCGGCGGGGTGACCTCGGGGTCGTCGTATGAGATCCCCAGCATCACCGTTCCGGGGCCGAGGAGCCCCCGGGGACCGGCCCAGGCGCAGAGTTTGCCCCAGGCCTCTCCGCACTCCGGATAGGGACCGATATGCCGGACAAAAGCGACCCGGGTCGGTTGACGCTTGACTATCTTCATTTCCATCTCCGCACCTCCTTGGGTTAGCGGTTTGAACTTCGGAATTTCACCCCGGGGCTGATAGTGGACCCCGGAGCGGGGACCTTCCGCCGCCGCCAGCCGGACCCCATCCCGCGCGCTGGAAGGGGGCAGGCCGAACTGGGCCCGGAAGGCCCGGGTGAAGGATTCGTGGGTTTCGTAGCCCGCCTCGAGGGCGATATCGAGGATGGAGCGGCCGGTGGTTCTCAGCCGGTGGACGGCACGCTCCAGCCGGAGCCGGCGAATATGCTCCATCAGCGACTCCCCGACCAGGCCGCGGAAGACCCGGTGGAAATGAAAGGGGGAGAAGTAAGCGACCGCCGCCAGTTCGTTAAGTTCCAGGGGTTCGTCGAGATGACGCTGGATGTAGGTCAGCACCCTGAGGATCCGCTCCTGGTAAACCTGCCTGGTAATCTTTTTCATTTCGCCGCTCCCGTTCGCCGCCCGCGTTCCTTACCTGGGTACTCCGGCCTTCGATTGTCGCCTACTATACCACCGGCCCCCGACGGTTTGCTTGACCATTCTTGCGGATTATATACAATGAATTTATGAGCGGGACCGAGGCACAGAAAGACTACTGCCGGCGGATACTCCCCCGGGTCAGCCGGACCTTCGCCCTGGGGATCGAGCTTTTGCGGGAACCACTTCGGGAGACGGTCGGGGTCGCCTACCTGATCTGCCGGATCCTCGATACCATCGAGGATACCACCACCCTCCCCGCCGGGGCGAGGGCCGAACTGCTGGAGCGGGCCGGGAGGGAACTGGCCGACCCGGGAAGGTGGAGAAACTGCTGCCGGGCGATCGGAGCCGCCTTCCCCGCGGAGGAGTTTACCGGCGACGAGCCGGAACTCTGCCGGAGGTCCAGCGACGTCCTGGCTCTCTATCACCGGTTCCCCCCGGCGGTCCGGGCGGCGATCGCCGGTCCGGTCGGGGAGATGGCGGGAGGGATGGCCGAAACCGTCCGCCGGGAACGGTCGCCGGGGGGCTTAAGGCTGGAGACAATCGGAGAACTGGAGAAGTACTGCTACTATGTCGCCGGCACGGTCGGGGTGATGCTGACCGATCTCTTCCGCCTCGACCGGCCGGCCATCCCCGCCGCGGCGGAAGCGGTACTCCGCCCGGCCGGGGTCGATTTCGGGCTGGGACTGCAGCTGACCAACATCATCAAGGACGTCACCGACGACATCTCCCGGGGGGTCAGCTACCTTCCCCGGCGGCTTCTGGAAGAAACCGGGGTCAGGCTGGAGGAACTGCTCGCCGAGCCCGGCGATCCCCGGGCCCGGCAGGTGACGGCGGCACTGGTCCGCCGGGCCGTTCCCCGCCTCGACCGGGGCCTGGAATACACCCTGTCCATCCCCGCCGGGGAAAGAGACCTCCGGCTCTTCTGCGCGCTGCCGCTCTTCTTCGCCGTCCGCACCCTGGGCCGGGCTTTTGAAGCCGGGCGGGTCTTCGGGAGGGAGCCGTTGAAGATCAGCCGGGACGAAGTCTCGACGATCCACCGGCGGCTGGAGGAGATCGCCGGCCGGGACGGCTATCTCCGGAGAGAATACGATCGGGAGATGAACCGGCTGAAACTTTAATCCGGGAGAGCGGAGATGGACATTGACCGGGATACGGCGATCAATTGCGCGGTAATTCAGATGAATTCCGGGGCGGACCAGGACGAAAACCTCCGGCGGGCCGGGGAACTGGTCGCCCGGGCGGCGGCGGACGGGGCCGAACTGGCGGCGCTGCCGGAAAACTTCGCCCGGATGCGGAAGAGCGACCGGGAAGCCATCATCGGGGAGCGGGAAGGCGGTCCGGTCGCCTCCTGGGCCCGGAAGACGGCGGCCGCCGAGGGGATTTATCTCCTGGCCGGGAGTTATCCGGAGGCCGGGCCGCACGGGGACAGATCCTACAACACCTCGATCCTGGTCGATCCGGCGGGGCGGGTCCTGGCCGCCTACCGGAAGATCCATCTCTTCGACGTCGCCGTGCCCGGAGGCGAAACTCACCGGGAATCGCAATGGATACTCCCCGGGCGCGAGGCGGTGACGGCCGAGACGCCGCTGGTCCCGATGGGGCTCTCGATCTGCTACGACCTGAGATTTCCCGAACTCTACCGCCGCCTGGCCGAGCTGGGCGCCCGGATCATCTTCGCCCCGGCCGCCTTCACCGAGCGGAGCGGCCGGGCCCACTGGGAGATCCTGGTCCGGGCCCGGGCGATCGAGAACCAGGTCTTCCTGGTCGCCCCGGCCCAGGAAGGCGGACACCCCGGCGGGCGGCGGACTTACGGCCACAGCCTGATCGTCGATCCCTGGGGAGAGATCCTGGCCGAGATCCCCGAAGGCGAAGGCGTCGCCCTCGCCCGGCTGGACCTGTCAAACCAGGCCAGGATCCGGCAGGCGATGCCCTGCCTGGAACACCGGGTTCTTTAATTCAGGCGATCGCCTCGATGGCGGAAGAGACCAGGGACTGGTCGACGCAGCCGATAATCTGCTCGTCGCGGCCGGCGCCGACCTTCTCCTTCAGAAAGTCCCGGACCTTATCCCGCCCCCAGCCCTTGCCCAGGGCCTTGCCCCAGAGGGCCCGCATCTGGGCGGCGGTGGCCTTGCCCGGGACCTCCGGAGCGTAGACCTCGTTGATCAGGCGGGAGAACTCCTTCCGGTCCGCCACCCCGACGATCGCGTCGGCCGCCGATGTTCCCAGCTTCTCCTCCAGGTAACCCTTGACCTTCTCCTTCGACCAGCCGGCCGAGGAAGCCCGGGCATAGAGAGCCCGGAGCTGGCCGGCGGTGGCCCGGCCGGGCTCCTCCACCGTCTCGACCTCTTTCAGGATCCGGCTGACGGCGGCGGCGACATCCTCCTCCGGCTCCAGATCCTGCTTCAGGCTGATCATCTTCTCCCCGATCTCGAACGACAGGCTCAGGGTCTTCATCTCTCTCCCTCCCTGGTTGCTCCGGCCGGAAGCCGGAAGTTGACCTTTAACCGACAGTCGTAAGGAGGGAGGGATTTATTCCAATTTATTTTTTTTATTTCCCGATTGGAATCGGGAAATGCAAAACTGGGAACCTGGATTTTGCACCCTGGACCGATTTCAGTCTGGACGATAAGCCGGTAGCACAGACATTCTTGTCTGTGTCTGCTACACAGGCGAGCCGCCTGTGCTACTGACCGGCTACGGCTACACAGGCGAGCCGCCTGTGCTACTGGCCGGCTACGGCTACACAGGCGAGCCGCCTGTGCTACTGACCGGCTACGGCTACACAGGCGAGCCGCCTGTGCTACTGACCGGCTACGGCTACACAGGCGAGCCGCCTGTGCTACTGACCGGCTACGGCTACACAGGCGAGCCGCCTGTGCTACTGGCCGGCTACAGGCAGGAAAACTCGGGGGCGCGGCGGCGAAACCTTGGTTACACTTCCGAATCGGCGCCTTCCCCGGCCATCAGCTTCTTGGCGATCCGGGACTCCCAGGCGTGGAGCTTCTTGGCCTCCCGGAGGGGACGGGCGGGCGCGCCGAGAAGGATCTGGTCGGAGGAGACTTTTTTCCTGGCGGCGAGCCCGGACTTCCCGGCCATCATCACCCGGTCGCCGATCTCGACGTGATCGGCGATCCCGACCTGGCCGCCCATCATCACGTTCCGACCGACCCTGACCGAGCCGCTGATCCCGACCTGGGCGCAGAGGACCGAGTCCTCGCCGATCTCGTCGTTGTGGGCGATCTGGACCAGGTTGTCGATCTTCACACCCCGCCGGATAATCGTGTCGCCGAAGGTTCCCCGGTCGATGGTGGTGTTGCAGCCGATCTCGACGTCGTCCTCGATCACGACCCGCCCGACCTGGGGGATCTTCACGTTACGCCCCTCGGCGTCGGGAACGTAACCGAAGCCGTCGCCCCCGATCACCGCCCCGGAGTGGATGACGCAGCGGTCGCCGACCAGGCAGTTGTCGTTGACCACCGCGTGAGGGAAGAGCCGGGTATCGGCGCCGATCCGGGAGTTCATCCCGACGAACGCCCCCGCCCCGATCACCGTCCGGTCGCCGATGACGGCCCCGTCCTCGATCACCGCCCGGGGCTGGACGCTGACCCCCTCCCCGATCCGGGCATCCGGGCTGACCGCGGCGGTGTCCGCTATCCCGGGGGCGAAACTTCGGGGAGGAAAGAAGATCCCGGCGATCAGGGCGAAGGCCAGCCGGGGATTCTTCACCCGGACCAGGGGCTTGGTCGAGGAGTCGATGTCCGGCGGAACGATGACCGCCGCGGCATCGGTCGCCTCGGCCGCTTTCAACAACCTCCGCTTCTCGATCCAGACCAGCCCCCCCTCCCCGGCGTTTTCCAGTCCGGTGATGGTGCGGACGGTAACCGCCGCGTCCCCGATCACCTCTCCCCCGGTTTTTTCCGCCACGTCTTTCAAGGTCATTTTCATATTCTTCCCCCTGGTGATTGCTATTGAAGTCGCCGCCGGCTCAATTTATTATTGCGCCCCGACTCAAGCGTCGCTCGGGGACCGAGGCCCAGCCGGTGGACCCAGGCGGGATCATACTTCTTCCCCGGGCAAACTTCAAACTTTCTTTGCCCCATCCCGTCCTGCCTGATACTCTTTCCCCGAAGGATTTGATTGAAAGGAGTGTTCGGATGCCGGCAATCTTAAAAGTTATCCGCCGGGGCGGGAAAATCGCCCTCGCCCTGGCGATTCTGGCGGTCATGGCCGCGATCGTGGAGCTTTTCGCGGCCGGGCTGATGACGGAGGACTGCCGGATCGGCCGCCGCATCCTCAGGGGAGACGAGGATGCCCATTTGATCCGGATGCAGAACACGATCGGGCAATCCTACCTGAACTATATCTGCGCGCCGAACTTTTCCCGCGAACAAACCGGACAACAGCACAACGAGGACGGCTACCGCGGCCGGGCGGTGCCCCTAGACAAGCGGCCGGGGGTGCTCCGGATCCTCTGTCTCGGCGGCTCGACCACCTACGGCTGGAGCGTGGCCTATCCTCACGAGACTTACCCGGCGGTGCTGGAGGAGCTGGTCCGGGCCGACCTGCCGCCGGGGTACGACGACGTCGAGGTGATCAACGCCGGGCTGCCCTGGGGAACCTCGGCGGAAATTCTGACCCATTACCACTTCAAGTTTCACTACTATCAACCGGACATCGTCGTCGTCAACGCGGGCGGCAATGACGCCAACGCCTACACCTATCCTTACTACCACCCCGACAACAGCAACTGGCGCCAGCCGCTCGTGAACCTGGGGGCGCTGCCTCCGCGCTGGCGCTGGCTGGCCCGTTCCCGCGCCGCCAGCCTGGCGATTCTGAAGATCTTCTATTCCCCGCAGCTCTCCGGCGGTCAGCTGCACGTCAGGGGCGGAGTCAAGCCGGCGGCGGCGTGGTTCCGGCCGGGGGGGGAACTGCTTCGGGAGCCGTCTGAAATTCCCCTCGACCGGCTCTCCTTCGCCCATAACCTGGAGACGCTGATCCGGGAGATCCAGTCCGACGGGGCCAGGGTCCTTTTGGTTCCCTTCCGGGCGAACCCCGATTCCGACCGGATCAAGGAGTTCGAGATGGCCCAGGTCATTCGCCACGAGCGGATACTCAAAGACTTCGCCGACACCTACCAGACCGGATACGCGCCGTTCCCGGCCGCGGTCATCTCGCCGGCGAACTGGACCGACCATTGCCATCTCAACGCCGCGGGTGAGCGCCAGAAGGCCGCTCATATCGCCGGTTACATCAATGAGCTGGCGGCGGGTCCAACCGGCGCTGCTCCGGAGCCCAAGCAAGATTCTCCCGGACCGTCTTGAGTTGAAAAATTTCCGGACCCTGATACAATTCTCTTGCGTTTGCCGTTGATTCTGTTATAGCAATCTTTCAGGTTACAGCGGTCGCGGAGCATTCCCCGGTCGGGAGCCGGTCCGGCCGTCCCGAATCAACGGGGGGCGCGGGGCCGGGGTAGAGACGGTTCGCGTAATCACTTGCGGCGGAGTAGCTCAGCCGGTTAGAGCAGCGGAATCATAATCCGCGTGTCGGGGGTTCGAGTCCCTCCTCCGCTATTCCCGAAATGCCCGGCCGGAAGACCGGGCATTTCGGCAACCGGAGCCAGCTTATTTCCATCCGGTAAAAGGCGAACCCTCCATCCCTGGTTCGCCCGTGGCCGATCACACCCATCCCCAGTGCCCACTGCCGACCGGAGCGCTCACGGATCAGGAAGAAGGTTCGCCGACGGGGATGAGGTAGAGCGGGATCTCCCGTTCGAGGCCGAGAATCTCCCCGGCCGCCTCGTCCCGGAAGGCTCCCACGATCACCGAACCGAGGCCGAGGGCCCGGGCCTGGAGGGAGACGTTCTGGCCGGAGTGGCCGGCATCCATCGGGAGATAACGGTTTTCTCCTCTTTCCCCGTAGCGGGCCGCGGTCCGGGCGACCTCCCCGGCGATGACTATCACGGCCGGGGCCCGGGCGATAAATCCCTGGCCGAGAGCGGCCCGGGCGAGGGCTTCCCGGCGATCGCCCGGGCGGGTCAGGCGGAGGGAATTGTCCCGCCAGTCGTAGCGGTAGATACCCGGGGGAAGGCCTTCGACCCGGCCGGCGACCAGGAAAATGGAGAGGGGATAGATCCCCCCGGCCGAGGGATAGGACCGGGTCGGGCCGGTCACTCCGTCAATCGTCTTTCCTCCCGCGGCCCAGAGCAGCTGAGAGACCTGGGTTAAGGTCAGGGAAGCGGGGGAAAAGGAACGCACCGAACGCCGCGAGTGGACGGCTTCCTCCAGGGAGACCTCCCCCCGGAAGGATGGGGCGGGAAGAGAAACCACCGCCGGAGGCGGAGCGGAGGGTGAGCCGGATTCATCGCCCCGGCAGGCCGGGACCGGAACGGCCAGTAATCCGAAAACAAGGAGAAGACGGCGGCAACCCGCTGTCGCCAGTCCCACCCTTTCATTCTTCCTCGGTTTCGGCAGCCCCGGCCTCCTCTTTCGCCCGGATATCTTCGATGGTCGTCTTGACCGCCCGGATCTTCTCCATCGGGATCTCGAGCGCCGCCTTCAATTTAAGATCGTCCACGGTCAGGTAAACGACCAGGGGAAGATCAAGCTTGCCCAGGGCCCGGAAAACTTCGGCCGACGAATCACCCCCCTCCCCCTCGTCGAGCCCGGACCGCTTAACCATCGGTTCCAGGAGATCGTTGAGATAACGGCTGAGGGAAAAATATATCACCCCGTTCGATTCCGACCAGGACGCGCCGAGCTGACCGGTGTCGAACGAACCCTTCCCGGCGGCGATCATTTCCAGCCGTTTCCTGATATCCGGCTGGCCGCCCCAGGACATCTCGCTGACGGCCAGGTCCCCGGAAGCGGCGAACTGCAATACCAGGGGAGCTTCCATCGGGAGCAGGATTTTTTTCTGTTCTTCCGAAAGCTGGCCGCCCTGGAAAAGCCGTTCAAAGTCAAAGGTCATCCTCGCGGTGTAGATCTCGACCCCCTGGAAGACCTCCGGACTCTCGATCCCCGAGTCATCGACGGTGATCCCCAGGCCTTCATAGAACTCTTTGAGAACCTCCCGATGAGAGAGAAAGCTCTTCCTGATGTAGTCCCGGTAAGCTTCCCGGCTCCGGATTTTCTGGATGGAGACCCCGGTGATAAAAACCTGGGGAGAGGACGAGACCGAGAAGGCCATCTCGTCGCCGGCGCATTCGGTCAGGTACTCTTCCATCAGCGCGATGTAGTTATTAAAGACCGCGGAGAGCCGGCCGGCCGCTTCCTGGTTGGCTTCGCCCGCCTGGACCTCCAGCATCCCCTCAAAGACGGAATAAAGCCGGGCATACATCTCCAGGAGCATCTGCGGTTCGTCGATCCTCCCGGCGGCGGCCAGCCAGGGAGACGGTTCGAGATACCGGGCCAGGGAGAGTTTTTCCCTCTTCTGGACCGCGAGAAAGTTGGCCAGACCCGTCCCCGGGCGAGCCTCGATCACTTCTTCCATTCTGGCGCCGGTCCCGTCCAGGGTGATCCCGAAAAATAAATTCTCCGCCTGGGAGGCGTAATGGAGATAAAAGTCGAGGTAGGCCTGGAGCATCGCCCGGGTGGCTTCCTCTCCGAAGGGAGGGGTATCCGCCCCGGCGGCCGGGGGGGACGTAAACATTATATTCGCCGGGAGAGACTCCCGGACTACCTCCAGAACCGGCTGGATCCGCAGACCGGCGGCCAGCTCACCGGAGACCGGCACCGGGAAGTCGGACGGCGAGAGGGTTGCGACCTGTTTCAGGATCTCCGGGTCGAGGGATATCCAGGCCCGCTTTCCCGCCGACGCCACCGCCAGGGTCTTCTCCACGGTCCGGTAAAAAGAGTCAACATCGACCCGCTCGTCCACGGTCGCGACCTGGAAGGCTTCGCTGTCGAATTCCTGGATCTCCCGGGTGTAAACGACGATCCCGGAGTCCTCGTCCCGGGATTTGACCTTCCAGCTTTTGGCCAGGGCCCGGTGGTAGGGCTCCGGCGCCGGGAGGGAGAAAGAAGCCGCCCAGGCGTCAGACTGATCGGGCGGAAAACTGACCAGGATCAGGGGCGCGGAGAGATCGACCCCGGACAGGCTGGGGTTCTCGATCATCCCCCCCAACCCCATCTTCAAGACCGCTCCGGCCATAGGCGGGACGTCCAGCCCCTGGAGAAACTCCTCCAGGCCCCGGATCGTCCGGTCGGGATTCTCCACCCGAAGATAACCAAGGATCGGGGGAGATATTTCGGCACAACTGGAGTCCGGCGGGAAAAACACCAGCCCGGAAACAACCAGAACCGCCGCCGCCGCCGACAGAAATTTCTTCGACATTATCAGCCTCCTTATGTGGAAAGTGTTGAAATTTTCCGATTCTTAATTATACTTATCGGGTAAAGGGGAGTAAATAGCAATTTAAATATCCGAATTTCAATTTCCACCCAGGAGAGGAAAACCGACCGATGAAAATTCCGATCGCGGATATAATCGTAGAAGAGGAACTGAGGATCCGGCAGGAACCGGGGGATATCGCTTCCCTGGAAAATTCCATCCGCAAGGTGGGCCTGTTGAATCCGATCCTGGTCGATGAGAACAACCGGCTGGTCGCCGGCTACCGGCGTCTGACCGCCTGCCGGAATATCGGCCGGGGGGAGATCGAGGCCACCGTGGTCCGATTCGAGGGCGACCCGTTAAAGCTACTCGAGGCCGAAGTTGATGAAAACCTCCTGAGAAAAGACTTCACCGCGGAAGAGATCGAGTTGATCGAACTGAGGCGGGAGGAGATCCTCCGGAAGCTCCGCGGCAATCTCTGGCAGAGATTCCTGACCTGGCTGAAGAAAATTTTCCGGCGAAGGGAAGCGGTTTAAGAACAGATCTAACGACATCAATTCATTCGCAGGCATATTTACAGAAACTGAGCTTTGAACCGGCAAACAGATCCCTATAAAAAGAAGAATTTCCAAGTTAATCCTCTGGTCGGGCGCTGTCTGCCTCCTGGGGACAGCCATTATTCTTATCTTCCGGCCTTTCCAGTTGGCGATATATCCCGGGCCGGGCCGCCCCGTCTTCCTGATCGGTATCGATGGGGCTACCTGGAAGATAATTGACCCATTGATCGAGGAGGGCAGACTTCCCAATTTCAAGAGGCTTATCGAATCGGGGACCAGGGGGGAGATGCAATCCGTCCTTCCAATGGAATCACCGCTGATCTGGACCTCCATCGCCACCGGGAAGGGGGCGGATAAACACGGTATTGCCGGCTGGGCCGTGGAAGGTAAACCGGTGGCTTCCACGATGAGAAAGGTCAAGGCTCTTTGGAATATCCTCGGCGAGCGGGGCTTCACGGTTGGCCTCAACGGTTACCTGGCCACCTGGCCGGCGGAAGAAGTCAACGGCTACAATTTCTCCTACCGGGGTTATTTCACGCCGGATTACGAGGGATATATCAAGCAGGAGCAGAGAAAGACTATGCACCCCCCTGAGCTCCTGGATGATTACGGGCCTTTCTGGTCCTGGCAGCCGCACAGTGAAGAAAATTTCCGGCAATTGAAGAGATTCGTCAATATCGAGATCAACCCGGAATATAGTGAACTACCCGAGGAATCCCCGGAATATACAGCTAACTTTCTAATTGACAAACGTCTCCTCTGGGTCTACCCGCGGGATGAATCCACACTGAGGTTGGCCATCTATCTCCAAAAAAAGCGCCCGGTCGACTTCACCGCCGTTTACTTCCAGGGCATCGACTTTCTCGGCCACGTCTTCTGGAAGTATACCTTCCCGGAAGAATTCAGCGAAACCGTAAACCCGACGGAGATAGAGATGCTGGGCAAAGCGATCCCGGCTTACTATGAGTATATCGACGAATGTCTGGGGAGATTGCTGGAAGTCCTCCCGGACTCAGCCAATATCATCATCTTATCTGATCACGGTTTCCGGCAGTGGCCGACCGAGAACAGGGCACCGGAACACAGCCAATACTGGTACCTGACCGGCAACCACGAACTGGAATCGATTTTAATCCTGCACGGCCCGGATATAAAAAAAGGCCACCGGATCGATGACTGCAATGTCCTCGACATAACCCCCACCATTCTTTATCTCTTCGGACTTCCCATCGGAGAAGATATGGACGGACAGGTCCTGACCGAGGCCATCAGCAAGGACTTTATAGACACCAATCCCTATCTTACGATCCCAACCTACGAAAACGATTCAGACAGCCCGGAGAGCGCTCCCCGGGCCAACGCCGCGGACCGGGAAGAGATCGAGCGACTACGGTCGCTGGGCTACATCAGATAACCGGGCCAAAGAGATCACGGCTGTTCCCGGTCAGGAAAACGCGGGCAGAATGGAAAACAGGATTGAGGCGACGGCCAGGAGAAAGAAGGCCCCCGCCAATCCATACCCGACCAGCCGGACCCGGCGGGCGGGGAAGAGAGAGCTCCAGCCGAGGACGAAGAGGATCGCCCAGGCGGGCAGGACCACGAAGAGGTGTCTCCCCTGGGTGGTGGTGGAAGCCCCCTTCAACCCCCAGAACGCGTAATACGCCCCCAGGGCCGCCCCGGCCAGCCAGAGCAGGGTGACCACCGCCTCCGGCCGGCCCGGCCGGTCCCTTCCCCGGCCCGCCGCGGACTTCACCAGGAAGATAACGACCCCGAGCAGGGAGACCGCGGAGGCCGCCTTCAGCGCCGGGTAGGCGGCCCCCGGCAGCTCAAACTTCAACCACCCGTACTTCAGCCAGAAGCTCTTGAAGAGCTCGGAGTGGAACCAGGGCCAGTAGCCGGGGGGGAAGTCGGTCCGGCCCCGGAGGTAATCGGCAAAGACCGCGCAGAGGATATTCAGCCGGACGATAAAGACGCGGGCGACCCCGGGAAAGTACCAGACCAGGGCGGAATAGCCCGCCAGGAGAGCCAGCAGGATCGAGGCGGTCCGGACGGCCAACCGGCCCGGGGAAAGGGCGTCCCCCCGGTGGAAGAGGAAGCGAATGGCCGCCACCCCCGGCAGCGCGGCCAGGAGGACCAGGGCCTTGTAATTGACGAGCAGGCCCAGCAGCAGGCAGAGAAGCAGCGCCGCCACCCGGGGAACGGTGAATCCCCTCTTCTGGAACCGGATTGTCAGGTAGATCACGCCCGCGCCGATGAAATTGATCGCGGGGTCGGGACTGACCGAGGTCCCGATGACCAAAAACTGGGGGAGAAAGGCGGCCGCCGCCGCCGCCGGGACCAGAGGGGAAGACCGCCCGAAGACCTCGGTCGCGCAGGAGGCGACCAGGATTACGGTCAAGAGGCTGAAGAAGAGGGAGAAGAGGCGGAGACGGTAGAGTGCGGCCTCCAGGGACCGGCCGGGGGAGATCCGGAGAACCAGGGAAGCCAGGAAATAGTAGAGCGGGGGGTTCTTCCCGACCTGGGTCGGGGCGGCGGAGAGGAACGGGGCTTCCCGGAAAGTTCCGGGGAGGACGGCCGGCCGATCCACCCCGACGTAACCCCAGTAACCGTGCCGGTCGAGGGAGACGATTATCCGCCCCTGCAGCCCGGGATCGGGCCGGGGCGCCCAGGGGGGATCGCCCCGGGAGAGCACATAGACGTATTCAAAATGAGTCGGCTCGTCCGGCGACTGCCAGGGGGGGATGATGACCACCAGGGCCAGGCCGAGGACGGCCGTCGCCGAAAGCACCAGCAAAACCGATATCCTGACGGAAGACTTGCGCGCCATAACGCTGCCCGTTAAGATTTCCCGCCCTTTATCCCCGCGGCAGCCTCTCCAGCTCGATCCGGGTCGGAAGGCTGACGTAACCCTCCATCCGGCGGGGGTTGTCGATCTCGATCACGGCGGCGGTGTTGATCCAGTCGAGGGTCCGGTAGGTCCCGGGGCCGGTGACCGCCGAGGCGGCCGGGTTGACGGAGTAGGTGCCGGCGGCCAGTTCGGCCCGGTGACGAAAGGTCAGGCGGCAGCGCTCCCCCCGACGGAAGTCTCCGGCCGGGCGGTCCTCCCAGTCGGTATTGGTTCCGAAGACGTTGAGGCCGTATTTGTTCCGGAAGATATTGCCGAAAACGAAACCGGCGACGTCGGAGTGAAAGGCGACCCCGAACCGGAGGGTGAACTCCTCCCCGGCTTGAAAGCGGCGGCGTTCCTTCCCCTCCCCGTCGAGAATCTCGACCGAGACGATCTCGGCTTCCCGGCTCCCGTAACGGAGCGCCGGCCCGCGCTCCACCTCCGCCCCTCCCGGCCGGGGCGGGCGGCCGCCGTCCCGCTCCCGGCCGTCGATCAGGGCCATATACTGATCGGCGATCTCCCCCGGCTCCCCCCGGGCCAGGAGCCGAGAATAATCGAGGATCAGGGCCTGGTGGCAGAGGTTGCGGACCGACTCGATGTCGTGGGTCACGTAGACCAGGGTCTTTCCCCGCTCCTGGAAGTCCCGGATCTTCCGGATGCACTTGTGCTGGAAGTAGGCGTCGCCGACGGCCAGGATCTCGTCGATCAGGAGGATGTCGGGGTCGAGAACGACCGCCACCGCGAAGGCCAGCCGGACGTACATCCCGCTGGAGTAGGTCTTGACCGGCTGGTCGATGAACTCCCCGATCTCGGCGAAGGCGACGATCTCCGCCATCTTCTCCCGGATCGCGGCCGGGGCCAGCCCGATAATGATCCCGCTGAGGAAAGCGTTCTCCCGACCGGTGAAATCCGGGTTGAAACCCGCTCCCAGTTCGAGGATGGTGGATATCCGGCCGCGGGCGAATATATCCCCGGAGGTCGGGGCCAGAATCCCGGCCATCAGCTGGAGGAGGGTGGTCTTCCCCGAGCCGTTCTGGCCGAGGATGCCGAGGGTCATCCCCGCCGGCACCCGGAGGCTGACGTCCCTCAGGGCCCAGAACTCCCGGTGATACTTCCGTTTCCCCGGACGGACGGCCTCCAGCAGCCGCTGGAAGGGGCTGTCGTAGATGGGGAACTTCTTGCAGACTTCGGTCAGGGTGAGGGCGTACTCGGTCATAAGCGGCGGTTGAGTTTGCTCGACCACGGGTTGATCTTCACAGGACGTCGGGGATCAGCTTCTTGATCTTGTTGAACCACCAGAGGCCCACCACAAAGAGAAGGCCCCCGAGAAGAAAGAGATAAGCCAGCATCGTCCAATCCGGCGACGTCCCCCGGAGGAGGATCCGGCGGTAATTGTGGATCAGGGCGGCGGCCGGGTTGACGGTCAGCCAGAAGGCGAAGCGGCCGCCGAGGGCGGTCCGGAAGAGCTCTTCCGGGTAAAAGACCGGGGTCAGGAACATCCAGCAGAGCGTCCCCAGGGCCACCGCCTGGCGGATATCCCGGATGAAGACCCCGGCTCCGGCGACCAGCCAGGAGATCCCCGCCGTGAGCAGGAGCTGGGGCAGGAGCAGAAGCGGGAGGAAAAACCAGGTCGGATAAATTCCCCGGCCGAGAACCAGCATCCCGGCCAGGAGGACCAGGAGACCGACGCACTGGTGGACCAGGGCGGAGACGACCGTCTTCAGGGGGAGGATCTCCCCCGGGAAGATGACCTTCTTCACCAGGCTGACGTTCTCCCGGATCACAGTAGTCGAACGGTTGAGACCCTCGCTGACCGCCAGCCAGACCACGATCCCGCAGAAAACTTCCAGGGCGTAGGCGGAAAGCGAGGGATCGTCCGGCATCCGCAGCCCGAGCAGGAGCCCGAAGACGACGGTGTAGATGACCAGGAGAACCAGCGGCTCGATCGCCGACCAGAGGACGCCGAAGACCGAACCCCGGTACCTGCCCAGGATATCCCGTTTAACCAGGGCGAAGAGGAGGTGGCGCTGACCGCAGATGGACCGGGAGCCGGAAGCATTCATAGCGAAAAAACATACCACAGACCGGGAAAGAAATCAGTATTTTCCCTATCCCCGCCGCGGGATGTCCGGTATTATGCTGGCCCAGAGGCCCGAACCAGCCCCAACGCAAAAGGATATGAACAGCCGGCCCCCAGCGATGACCTTCGACCAGCTCCAGCGCTACCGCCTGGCCGGGGAACTGGCCGAGGCGATCCGCGACCGAACCCCTCTCGCCATCCTCGACGGGGGCAGCCGGGAGGGGTTCCTCCGCTTCTACCTGCCCGGCGACCGGATCGTCAACCTCGACCGGGGCGCCTTTTCGGGGGAGGGGTTCGTCCGGGGCGACGTCCTCCGGCTCCCCTTCGCCGGCCGCTCCTTCGACCTTACGGTCAGCCTCGATGTCCTGGAGCATATCCCCGGCGGCCGCAGGGATGAACTCCTCGGTGAACTGGCCCGGGTCAGCCGGCGGGGGTTCATCGTCGGGGCCCCCTTCCGCGGCGGCGAGGTCGAGACCGCGGAGAAGCTGGCCGGAGAGTTCTCCCGGCGGCTCCGGGGCCGGGAGAACGAATTCTTAAGCCAGCACCGGGCCGAGGGACTTCCCGGCCTTTCCCGAACCCTGGAGATCGGGCGAAAACTCGGCTTCCGGACGGCGGCCGTCCCCAGCGGCTACCTGCCCCGCTGGCTGGCGATGATCTGCCTCAACGAATACCTCGGCCGCTTCGACGACCCCGGGGAGCTGGTCTTCCCCGCCAACCGGCTCTACCACGAGCGTTTCTACCGGGCGGACAACGCCGCCCCCGCCTACCGGCAGATGATCCTCTTCCTCCGGGAGGGGGACCGCGACCCCGAAGAGATCGCGGCCCGTTTCGCCGCCGGGCCGGCCGGGGAGACCGGGTCCGGACCGGCCCTGGACTTCCTGGAGAAGATGCTGGAAACCATCGAGAGCGGGAAGGACCGGCTGATCGACAGTCTCCGCCGGGAAGAGAAAACCCGCCGGAAGCGGGCGGAGGAGGAGGTCCGGCAGCTGACCGGGATCATCGACGAGAAGGCCGCCGAACTGGCCGAAATCCTCAACAGCCGCGCTTACCAGGTCTCCCGCCGGATCTTCCGCCTCTTCGACCGTTCTCGACCCTGATCCCAGCCGATATGACGACCCCCCTCTCAACCCGGTGGAGGAGATATCTCCGCCGCCTGAAGGTTTCTCCCGGCGGGGATAGTTTCTGGGACGCGGCGGTCCGGAAGATCCGGACCCGGGGCGGCAGCCCCCGGGATGTCTCGATGCCGCCGGGCGTGCTCTTCTTCGAGAACCTCTACCTCTGGGAGCGGGCGGTTATGGAGCCGATCAGCGGCCGCCGACAGGATACACCGGTGGACTGGTTCTTCCGCTGCTTCGTGGAGGTCCCGGCCGGGCGGGTTCTAAGCCTCTCCTGCGGCACCGGGTTCTGGGAGAGGAGAATCTCCGAGATGGGGTTCGCCGACCGGATCGACGCCTTCGACCTCTCCCCGGCCTGCCTGGAGTGGGCGCGGGAACTGGCCTCCGGCCGGCGTCTGGACAACATCAGCTACTTCCCGGCGGACATCAACACGGTCCGGCTGGAACCGGACCTCTACGACTGCGCGATCAGCGTGGCCGCCCTCCACCACGTCAGCAACCTGGAACACGTCTTCGCCGAAGTCGCCGGGGCGCTGAAACCGGGCGGGTTGTTCTTCTTCGACGAATATATCGGGCCCAACCGGATGCAGTGGACCGACCGGGTTCTGGAAGAAACCAACCGGCTCCTCGCCGGGTTTCCCCGGCGTTACCGGAGGATGGTTTCCGGGGGAGTCAAAACCGCGGAGGAGCGGGTGCCGGTGGAGAAGATGATCGAAACCGACCCTTCCGAGGCGGTCCGCTCCAAGGAGATCATCGGCCTGGCCGGCGAATATTTCGACATCGCCGAGAAGCGCGAATACGGCGGGGCGATCCTGATGCCGCTGTTTATGAACATCATCGGCAACTTCGACGCCGGGCGGGCCGAAGACCGAGAGATCCTGGATCGATGCCTGGAGAGGGAACGGTCACTGCTCGCGGCGGGCGAGATCCCCGCCAACGGGGCGGTGGTGGTCTGCCGGAAGAAAAGCCGAGACGGAGAGTGACGAGCCCCTAACGGGAGACCGGGATATCACCGGAGCCGCCGAAGTAAGAGCGGCACCCCCCCCGGATCGCCCAGAGGCCGGACATATCCCGGAAGATCGCGATCTCGTCCCTCGCCCGGCCGCCGTAATCGGCCGGAACCGGACGGTCGGACCCCGCGCCGAAGTAAGTCCGGGTCAGGCCGCGGATCGCCCAGAGCCCGGTGGCGGGACGGAAGATCCCCGCCCGCCAGGTCCCCCGGGCGTCGTAGTCGCCGGGGACGGGGATGTCGGACGCGGACCCGAAGTAAATCCGGCTCACCCCGCGGAGGGCCCAGAGACCGGTGGCGGGGCGGAATACCGCCGCCGTCCGATGGCCGGCCGTCAGGTAACTTCCGGGGACCGGCTGATCGCCCGATCCCCCGAAGTAGGCCCGGGTCACTCCCCGGATCGCCCAGAGTCCGCTATTCGCCCGCCAGATCCCGGGGTCGGTATGCCCGTCGCCGTTGTAATCTCCCGGAACGGGAACGTCGGCGGCGGAGCCGAAGTAAACTCGAGCTCCCCCCCGGATGGCCCACAACCCGGTGGCGGGACGGAAAACCCCGACCTCGGAGGTCCCGTCACCGTTGTAATCTCCCGGAACGGGGATATCATCGCCGCAGCCGAAGTAGACCCGGGTGATCCCCCTCACCGCCCAGAGTCCGCTGGAGGGACGAAAGATGGAGATATCCGATGTGCCGTCGCCGTTATAATCCCCGGAATCATAGACCAACGCCCCGGTGTCCGGGGTCGGGGAGGGCCGGACCCCGGGGATGACGGGATCCCCCCTGACCGACCGGACAAAATAGTTCTGCGTCTTCGGGAAGAGGTCTCCGCCTCCCCCGAGGAACGAGACGGTCCAGGCCTTGGTCTCGGCATCCTGCGTCATTGAAGTCGAGGACCAGTAAAGGCCGTTCTGCGTCCCGGCGAAGACAGGATCGACAGCGGGGGCGTAATTGCCCAGGTCGACGATGCTGTAAAGTTCCATCTGATTGGGGAGGCGCCAGTCGGAGTAACCGGCGAAACCCTGCTGATTGAGCGCTTGGACATACGCAAAGGCGCTCTCCCAGGCCAGGGCGCCCGAATATCCCCCGAAGGACTGGGTCTGGCTGTCCTTCTGCTGCCAAGTCAAGCGGGTAGCCAGATCGGTGACGGTGCCGTCGCCGTTATCGACGAAGCGGGGACCGCAGTCCCGCGGGAAACCCGCTCGGTTGGCCCCGTCGTCGCCGAGATCGAACCAGCCGGGGGGGTGGATAACCTCGGTCCGGCCGGTACCGGGAAAGCCGATTGGACTGATCCCGTTATAAAAGCTCCGGCAGGCCCGGACCGCGCCCAGGTTGGTAGCGGTGATCCCGGCGGAAAGAAGCTGCCCGTAGGAATAATTGAGACGGAAAGCCTGCGGGGCACCGCCGGCGCCGGTACAGGTTGAGGACCAGTAAGGATCGTAGACGGTATCGAGAAAAACCTCCGGGAAGGAGAAACTTTTCTCCAGGTCCCGGGTCGAAAGAAGTTCCAGGCAGTTGGGCAGACGCCAATCGGAATAGCCCCCGTAGGCGATATGGTTCATCCGGGCGACGTACTCGAAAGCGGTTTCCCAGGCCATCATATCCTTCAGGCCCCCGAAAGTTTCGCCGTAGCTGCAGCTTCTCTGCCACATCAAACCGGTCGCCCAGTCAATCACCGTTCCGTCGCCGGTAACCTCCCAGCGGTTTCCGGAGGCCGGATAGCCGATCCGGGTGACTCCGTCGTCGCCCTCGTCGCAACTCCCCGCCTGGTGGTATACCGAGGTCTGGCCGGTCTTGGGCAGTCCGTAATAAGGATGGTCGACCGGGGGCGGGGGCGGCCCGGGGGGAGGCGTCGGCCCCCAGGCCGGGGTCGGACCGCTGCCCGGGGTGGGGGTGGTCTGACGCGGGCCGACAAACTGCCCGGGCCCCCCCATCACCGCCTTGACGAACGACTTCTCAGTGGATTGGCGGAAAAGGGCCCCGCCGGTGGTGAAGTTAAAGGCCCAGTGATCGATCGACGGGTTCCGATGCCGGGAGGTGCTGGTCCAGTGGTCCTCGGCCACGGTGAAACCCTGGAAGACCGGGGCCACCGCCGGCCAGAAGTGGCTGTAGTCGAACAGGCTGCTCAGTTCCTGGTAATTCGGCAGGCGCCACTGGTCGTAGCCGCAAACTTTACGGATATTCATCTCCCGGACATATTCGAACGCCTCCTCCCAGGTCAGCCGCCCGCTGTACTCGCCGACCGGAAGTTGCGCGCTGTCGGTCTTCTGCCAGATCAGCCTCGAGGCGCGGTCGGTCACGGTCCCGTCGCCGTTGTCGGCAAACCTCTGACCCTGTCCGGCCGGATAACCGGCCTGGACGGCGCCGTCGTCGCCCAGGTCGCACCCGCAGGGGTAGTGAATGATATTGGTCTGGCCGGTCCGGGGGAACCCCCAGGTCCCGGCCTCGGGCAACAGGGACCTCACCGCCCGGACGTAGCCGGAGTCCTCGGCGGGGTTCTCCATATTGATCCAGCCGGCCAGACCTTCGTTAAAATCGACCTGGTAACAGGTCCGGCCATTGATCAGGTCGGCGTAGGTGGTGGAACCCCAGTAACCGCCGTCGGTCTTAACCGTAGTGAAGAGCGGAGAAATCGCCGGGTAGGACCTGCCCAGATCCACCAGGGAGTACAGTTCCCTGACGTTGGGCAGGCGCCAGTCCCTATATTCGGCGAATTCCTGCTGGTTCAGGGACGCCACCCGGAGGAACGCTCCCTCCCAGGTGCGCTTGGTGCCGCTGTCGTACTTCTCCCACATCAGGCCGGTTCCCCGGTCGGTGACGGTGCCGTCGCCGTTGTCCTGGTACCGGCTCCCGGTCACCGGATACCCAACCTGCCTCGCCCCGTCGTCCCCGAGGTTGTGGGCGCCGGCCGGGTAAAAGACCTGGGTCTGGCCGGTCTTCGGGACCCCGTAAACCGGGTGAGGAGTCGGAGAAGGAGCAACCGGGGAAGGAGTGGCGACCCAGACCGGGCCGGAGCGGACCGCCCGAACGTAGGATGGTGAATCCTTGTCCCGGGGAAGGCGCCAGCCCGGCGCCCAGTAAACCGACCAGGCCTGGATGGCGGGGATCTCCCCCCAGCGGGTGGTGCTGCTCCAGTAGTAGTCTTTTCTGGTATAGTCTTCAAACAGGGGGTCGATGATCGGCCAGAAATACCCGAAATCAAGCAGGGAAACCAGCTCCACATAATTGGGCAGCCGCCAGTCGTCATAACCGGCAAAGCCGGTCGCATTCATAACGGAGATGTAGGCGAAAGCCTCTTCCCAGGTCAGGCCTCCCGAATATCCGCCGAAGGCCTGGGAATCGCTGTCCTTCTGCTGCCAGACCAGCCCGGTGGCCACCTGGGTGACCGTCTCATTTTCGTTATCGACATAGGCCGGGCCGGTTCTCGGGTAGCCGCTCGGGTTCGCCCCGTCGTCGCCCAGGTCATACCCGGAAGACTGGTGGAAGAACGCGGTCTGGCCGGTCCGGGGGAATCCCTGGGAGCCGGATGTGGGCAGGTGAGACCTCACCGCCTTGACGTAGTGCGCCGGCTGGGTCTCCAGGGAGACATACTGAATGTGCCCCTCCAGGAAATACAGGAGGTACACGCGCTGGACTTTCTGGATTTCCAGTGAGGTGCTCGACCAGTACTCGGACCCCTGCAGGGAAAAAATATTGTACCCCGCCGGAGCCCAGATCCCGGCATTGGTGAGGGAGGCCAGTTCCTTGATATTGGGAACTCTCCAGTCCCGGCGCCCGGCATAGGCATCCTGGTTCATCGCCGCCACGTAGGCGAAGGCGTTCTCCCAGGTCAACTTCCCTTTCCGGGACCCGAACTCCTGGCTGAAACTATCCCCCTTCTGCCACATCAGACCCGTGGCCCGGTCGGTGACGGTTCCGTTACCGTTATCCTGGAATGACAGGGCCCTCCGCTCGCCGAGGGGATAACCGGCCTTAACCGTCCCGTCGTCTCCAGGATCGTTCTCGGAAGCAGGGTGATAAACGTCGACCTGGCCGCTCCGGGGCAGGCCATACCCCTGGGCGTAAACCCCGGCGACCGGAAATAATCCCGGCGGGATCAGGAAAGCCGCTGCTACCACCCATCGGCTGATTGGGAATATCCCCTTCATTGGTATTATTATGCCATTCTCTTCGCGTAAAGTAAAGGACCGGAAGGTATTTTTCAGGAAGGAATTTTCCCCGATCTCCGTCCCTTTTATTTGACCGGCCCGGCATACTCTGGCATTATTCAGCCATCCCGGACGGTTCCTGTCCCCCGGGGATCCGGAGGGAGAATCAGACAGCGCTCCGGTCCGGCCGGCCTTCCCGGATTGATCGGCAATGAACCCCGGAAAGAACAAGAGCTTGCTCATCGCCTTCGGCTTCCCCCCGCCCCCGGCGGACACGGTAAGAACGATCCTGGATGGCCGTCCGGAGGTCGGAATCTCGGTCTGCGAACCGGGAGTTGGGGGGGATTACCTCCGGGAAGCCGGCCTGGCCGGAGCCCGGATCATCACCGGCGGACCCGGGGCGGGTATCCGGTCTTTCCTTGGCCTCCTTCTGCGGGTCCGGAAATCCCGGGTCACGACGGCCCTGGCCATCGGACCCAGGGCGGATCTCTTCTCAGCTCTGATCGTCGCCTTCAGCGGAGCGAGCAGGAAGGAGTGGATAGTTCCGCCCTCGGCCAGAGGGGAGACGGTCCGGATATTCCCCCTGCTGGCGGCGGGACTTTTGCTCGGAAGGCTTTGCGTCTTCCTTTTCACCCTGCCGGCCGTCCTGGCCCTTCGATTCCTCCCCCGACGCCGCAACCCGCTGCCCCTATCCCCCCTTACTCCGCCGGCCGCCGGGCCCGATCCTCCAGTCAGCCTGGTCGTCCCCAACTTCAACGGCCGGGACCTCCTCGCCCTCTGCCTGCCCTCGCTGGAGAAAGCCCTGGCGGCCTACCCGGGAGGGGGAGAGATCATCGTGGTTGATGACGGGTCCGGAGATGGTTCAGCAGAATGGATCAGGGCCGAACATCCCCGGGTCAGGCTGATCGCCCTCCGGAAAAACCAGGGATTCCCCCGGGCCTCCAACCGGGGGGTGGCGGCGGCCCGAAACCGTTTCGCCGTCCTGCTCAACAGCGACATCGTAGCCGAACCCGGTTTCCTCCATCCCCTGATGGTCCATCTCAACGACCCGGAACTGTTCGCCGTCCAGCCCCGGATGGACAACTGGAAAGGCGACGGCCTCGACCTGGGAGTGAACATCGGACATATGGAGGACGGTTACATCCGGATCTGGAACGAGAAAGAAGACTCCAACCCCGTTCCGGTCGATTCCTCCTGTTCCACCCTCTACGCGGTGGGCGGGGCAATGGCCTTCGACCGGGCGAAGTGGGAACTGCTGGGCGGTTTCGACGAGATCTACCATCCTTTCTGCTGGGAGGACATCGACATCTCCTACCGGGCGGCCAAGCGGGGTTGGAAGATCCTCTACGAACCGGCCAGCCGGGTCCGCCATCTCCATTACGGGACGATCTCCCGGTTTTTCACCCCCGCTTACAAGCGGGTGATCGAACGGAGGAACGAACTGCTCTTCACCTGGATAAATATCCATTCCCCGCGGCTCTGGAAGAGCCACCTCCGCCGCCTGCCCCGGCTGGTCCTCGCCGCCCTCCTCCGCGGGGATTTCGCCTTTTACCGGGGATTCTGGGAGGCCTTTTGCCGGGTCGGAGCGGTCGCCGGAAGGAGGTGCCGGGAGATGGCCCGGTCCCCGGTCTCCGACCGGCGGCACTTCCGGCGATCACTTTTGCCTTATCAAAACTGGGTCAAGCGGGGTTGCCGCGAGAGAGGCGAAAATGAGAAGCCGGGTTTGCTGATCGTCAACGCGGTCGTACCCTATCCGCCCAATGACGGGGGGAAGATCCGTCTCTTCCAGATGCTGAAGAACCTGAGCGGCCGTTACGACATCGATTTTATCTCCTTTTATCGGAACAGCGAAGAACTGGCGGGACTGGAGGGGATCCGGCCTTTCTGCCGCTCCGTCAAGGCCATATCCCTGAATCACCGCCCGAGGAGTATCTTCTCCCGGGCGCTTATCCCCCAGTACTGCCAGCCCTGGATCTCCCCGGAAATGGAAAAGACGATCGGAGAACTGATCCGCCGCCGTCCGCTCGACCTGGTTCAGATCGACTGCACCCTGATGGCCCGGTACGTGAGAGGGATAAACGACCACCCGGTGATCTTCGTCGAACTGGACGCCGGCATCCTCCGGTTCGGCAGGAGCTACAATCCTTCCGAGCGCGGCTGGAAAAAGCCGCTGGAATTTTTTGAATGGATGAGGATGCTCCGGTTCGAACTCAAACTGCTGCCGGACTTCTCCCGGGTGGTGACCGTGAGCCGGGAGGACGAAGAGCTCCTGCTCTCCTATTGCCCCGAACTACCGCTCTCCACTGTGACGATGGGCACCGATCTTGATTATTTCCTCGAACCCTACCGCCTCCGGGAAAACCAGGAGTTGATCTACATCGGATCGATGGGACATTACCCGAACGTGGACGCCATCCGCTGGTTTATTCTCGAAGTCCTGCCCCTGGTCAGGAATTCGAACCCGAAAGCTTCTCTGACAATAGTCGGCAGCGGGATCCCGGACCGGATCGGAGACCTGTTGAGGCGGGGGGGGGTAAGCTACATCGGCGAGGTGGAGGACGTCCGTCCTTACCTCCGGCGCGCCGCTGTCTTCGTCGCCCCGGTCAGGCTCGGGGCGGGGATGAAGGGCAAGGTCCTCGAGGCCCTGGCGATGGCCAAACCGATGGTCGCCACCTCGGTCGCCGCCGGAGGCATCCCGGTGGTCTCCGGGGGACATCTCCTGATCGCCGACGATCCCCGGTCGTTCGCCGGAGCGGTTGTCCGCCTGCTCTCAGACCCGTCGCTGCGGGAGACCCTGGCCCGGAACGGGCAGCGGCTGGTCAGGGAGAACTTCGGCTGGAAGTCCAAGGCCGACCAGATGGACCGGATTTACCGGGAGATCCTGGAGAATACCTGTCCGGATTATCGTCCGGCCGGGGCGTCCGGCGAATCCGTAATGCTCCCGTCTCATCTTTCAACACCGATCAGACCGGCAAAACCGGGAACGAAGACTTCTTCTCCCGAAGGCGAAAATTGACCTTCCCGTACCCGGCGATGAAAATCCGCTTTGAAATAATTTTCCTGGCTACAGTCCTGGCGGTCAGCCTGGCCTTCTCCTTCTGGTTGTTCAACTATCGTTTTCAGGGTTACTATTCCTATCACGGAGATGACGAGGCACGCTCTTTGATCGCCTACTCCGTTTACCGGGGGGATAATTTTCCCGCCGGAAGCCTGATCCTGAACATCAAGCCCCGGGGCCCGGTCCCTCACTGGCTCTGGCTGCCATTCCAGTTCTGGTTTAACGCCGCCCTGCTCGGAATTATTCAAAGCCCGCGCCTGGTCTCATTCGTCAGCAACAGCCTCTTCTCGACGGGCTCCGCCCTGATGATATACCTTATGGCCAAGCTGATTTCCGGGAACCGGAAAACGGCGGCGGTGGGAGCGGCGATCTGGTATCTTTCCCTCCCCCTATTCCGGGGACTCAATATTTCCGGCCTGGATTTACCCATCCTCCATTTCTTTGTTCTGGCCGGAGCATATTGTTGGCTCAAAGCCGATTTCTCGACCCGCGGGGTGTCATCTCTCTGGCCGGCGGCTCTCTGTTTCCTGGCCGCCAGTATGGTTCGGTACGAGGGATGGTTTTTCGTCGGGGCCTTTGAAGTCGCGGTTATCTTTAGCATTATTTTCCGAAAACCACGGACCCCGCGGCTCCCGGCCGCCTTAATCCTGATCCTTCCCCTGATCTTTATCGCCCTCTGGCTGATCGACCAATACCTGAGATACGGCTACTTGCTGTTTCTCTCATTTTACCGGCGGGAGTCCCTCGAAGGATTCCAGCAGCTTTTCGGCCGGGAACCCTGGTATTACAAGGCCTTGATCTATCCTCGATTGGCGGTGCAAAGTTCTCCCCTGGTGGTAATATCGGCCCCTCTCGCATTTTTATCCTGGCCGAGAACCGGTAGGCTGCTGTTACGCTATGCCGGTTTTGTTGCCGTTGGCCTGGCGATCCTCAGCGCGGCGGCGGTTTATGGCGGGGTACCCTACGCTCCGGAAAGGATCGCCTATATCATCCTGCTGCTGCTGCTGCCTTTATCCGGTGCGGGAGCGTGGGAAATCGCCGGATTGATAACCGGGTTGGTCCGAAATAATAAAAAACCGGTCGCGGCGCTCTGCTGGATCCTGATTTTCGGCGGGATTTCGGCTTATAACTTGGCGGCCACGACCGCTTCTCTCCACAACAGTATGACCACGGATGTGGCCCAAATCGGACATCTCCTGGAAAGGGCAATCGAAAGGGGCGTGATCCCCGGGAAGGAAAAGATTGCCTATGAAGAGAGGGTAATGGAAGACGGCGAGGGGGGCAGATGGGGAAGGTGGGATTCGCTCCGCCTGACCCTGTTTGCTCCCGATCGGCTGATCTGCGATCGTTACCAGGAAACAATCGTCAAGAACGGCTTGGAATATACGGATCCCTCGAATCTCGCGACCTCGTTTTTTCGACGGTTCTCGGGGAATTCGCTGAGAGATTATCTTTCTGCAAATAACATCACAATGGCGATAATCTGGTCGGAGGAATCTAAATCCAGAATGCAAGAAATATTCATCCCCTGTGGTTCCACTCCCCGATACACGATTTTTATCAGCCCGGACAAGTCTCGGGCAGTAAAATACTTCAATTCTGACATTTAGCTGTCCGCAATTGCCGGGCCCGTATAAAATCATTCCATCCGGCCGAGGGAAAATATGCCGGCAGGAAGTCGGCGGCTGAATTAATTCCAATATTGTTTCCACCAATACCGGGATGCCACAAGATCTTGCCAAATTGCTGCAGCGCAGCGGGGCCTGGCTGGAAGCGGGCCGGAACGCCGCCGGTCCGGGACCGGATCCGGGTTCCGGGCCCCGGGAACTCCACTTCGAGCTGACCTACAGCTGCAACCAGCGCTGCCTGATGTGCGACATCTGGCCCCGCTACCGCCGGGACCCGGAACTGAAAAAGGAGGAGCTGACCTTCGAAGAGATCCGGACGGCCGTCGAGGAATCCCGGTTGCTGGACCGCCTGGAGCTGATCCTCTTCTCCGGCGGCGAGCCGTTTCTCCGCCCCGACCTGGCCCGCCTGGTGTCTTACTTCGCCGGGCGGTATCCCTCGGCCCGGCTGGCGATCCTCTCCAACTTCTTCGACCGTTCCCTGATCGTCGACACCCTGGCCGAAATCTTCCGGAACGCTCCCCGGGCGAAGATTATGCTCGGGACCTCGCTGGACGGGCTGGGGGAGAAACACGATCTGATCCGGGGAGTCCCGGGCGCCTTCGCCGGGTTCCGCCTGACCCTGGCCGAGGTCCGCCGGCTCTTTCCCGCCGTGACCGTCGAGACCAACTTCACGATCACCCCGAAGAACTTCGACCAGCTCCTCCCCGTCCACTCCTTCACCCGCGAAGAGGGGATCGGCTTCACCGCCCAGTTCCCCATCCCCTGGGCGGGGACCGAGGACCTCCCCTGGAACCCGGGAGAACTGGAAAGGGCCGGGGGGGAGATCCGCCGGGTGATGGAGGCGATCCACCGGGATAACTCCTCCCGGTTCCGGCCGGCCGCCGACTCCCTGCTGATCCGCCTCCAGTACCTCGAGGGGATGCTCGACTACGAGCGCTCCCCCCGCCGGATCTTTCCCCGGTGCCCGGCGCCCTCCCGCTACGCGATGTTCAGCCCCCGGGGCGATCTCTACTTCTGTCCCAAGCTGAAGGAGATGACGGCGGGGAACCTCCGCCGTGACCCCTTCGACCGGCTCTGGCTCGGGGAGAAGGCGAAGCGGATCCGGGAACATATCGACTCCGGCCGCTGCCACTGCTGGCTCAACTGCACCACCTACCTCAACATTGCCGAGGCCCTCGAACGGGGAATGCCCCCGGGACGGCGGCGGCTCCTGGCGGCCGGGAAGATACTCTACCGGGGATACCGGCGGGCGCTCCCCCTCGCCCTCCGGATCGCGGCATTCCCGGCCCGGGCCGCGGTCTACTTCGGCGCCTTTCTCTACCTGTCGGTTTACACCGCCGGCGTCCGGCTCCGGCGGAGGGCCCGGATCAAGGGATCGCCCCGCGGAAAATGAGGATTCTCCTGGTCACTTCCGATCTCCCCTCCCCCGCCGCCCGCCACGGCGGGGGGCAGCTGACCTACCGCTGGACCCGGGAACTGGCCGGCATCCATTCCTATTCCCTCCTCTCCTTCGCCCGAAAGGAAGACGAGGCCCGCCTTGCCGAACTCCGGCGGGAGTTCGCGGCGGTCCGGACCGTCCCCGCCGAGCGGGGGCTGTTCAACCGGCTGGCCCGGGCCCCCCTCCTCCTCACCCGGCCCTTCCCGGTCGCCGCCACCGCCTCCCGGAGGATAAAGGCCGCCCTGGGGGAGATGCTGGCCGAAAGCCGGTACGACTGCGTCCAGCTGGAGAATTTCCATATGGGGCAGTACGCCCGCTCGATCCCGGCGGGGATGCCCCGGGTCCTGGTCTTTCAGGACCTGGCCGGCGATGTCCTGCGCCAGCAGGTCCGGCTGGCGGGGGGACTGAAGAAATACCACTATTACCGCCAGTGGAGGTTGAGCCGCTACCGGGAGAAGTGGTACGCGATCCGGGCGGGGAACGTCTTCGTGATGTCGCTCAAGGACCGCCGGGCGGTCGACTCCTGGGATATCGGGGTGAAGACCTTCGTTATGCCTCCCCTGCCCGATCCCGGGCTCCTCGCCCTGCCGGAAGGGGAGCGCGACGGAAAGACCGTGCTCTTCATCGGCGCCCTCCACCGGCCGGGGAACATCGACGCGGTCATCCGCCTGAAATACGGGATAATGCCCCGGGTCCGCCGGGAGTGCCCGGCGGCGAAATGCGTTATCGTGGGGGCGTGGCCCCCGGCCCGGATCCGCCGGCTGGAGGCAGCGGATTTTTCCGTCACCGGGGAGGTGGAACGGATCGAGCCCTACCTCGCCTCGGCCTCCCTGCTGGCGGTGCCGCTCCGGGTGGCGGGGGGTATCATCCTCAAGATCGTCGAGGCCCTCTGCGCCGCCTGCCCGGTGGCGGCCACCCGGGCGGCCAACGCCGGGGTCGGGGCCCGGGACGGGAGGGAGATCCTCCTGGCCGACCGGGATCGGGACTTCGCCGAGGCCGTGATCCGCCTGCTCAAGTCGCCCGGGGAGCGCCGCCGCCTGGGAGCGGCCGGGCGGCGGTGGGTGGAGGAGAAATTCGACCGGGAAGAATCCCGGCGGAAGATGATCGAGGCCTACCGGAAGATCGTTGCCGGTGGAACCGCCCGGGGCCCTATTTCCTGAATTTTGCATCCCCTGAATAGAAACAATGTTACAAGTCGATGTTTGCCAATGCTATATTGGGCAAAATATACATCGCCCGGATTAACCCATCAGATGGCCGACCAACGGGCATGGTAGCACAGGCATTCTTGCCTGTGGTCGATCAGGGTAGCACAGGCATTCTTGCCTGTGGCTAATCTTGCACAGACAGGAATGTCTGTGCTACTTTCCAATCTCCGACCGGAAGTCCGGTTCAAGGCGCAGAATCCAGGCATTAATCAAGACAGGCTGATTATGCGATATTTCTTACCCTCTTCAGCGGCAATCTCGAAACGGCCACTATGCCGGCGTCCGCCGGCCCTCCGGGCGTTGTTCCTCCTCCTCTTCTGCGGTTTGCTGGCGGCGGGCGCCTGCCGCGACCCGGAAGCGGCGGCCCGCGCCGAGCAGCAGCGCTCGGTGGAGGAGGTAACCGGCGGGCATACCCGCGCGGTCTGGACGCAGGACTTCGAGGACCTCACCGACGTCTTCGGCCGGGGTTCCCGGCTCCGCCTGGTGGGCTACGACAGCCGCGACGGCCGGGGGGAGCGGGTGATCCTCCCCGGTCCGGCCCCGATCCTCAAGCCCCTCTTCACCCCCGACGGCGAACAGGTCGTTTACTCCGTGATCGAGGAAGACGCGACCTACATCGTCGACTGGGACGGCGGCGGCCGCCGGCGCCTGGCGGACGGGATGGCCGTAGCCGCCTGGCGCGACCCCGCCGACGGCCGCGACTGGCTCTATCTCGGCCGCGACGCGCGGGACGACCGGGGGTTGGCCTTCGCCCGGATCGTCCGGGCCCCGCTCGACGACATCGGTTCGGAGGAGACGGTCTGGGACGGCGACCTGATCCAGATGGACAACATCCAGCTTTCCGCCGACGGCCGGCGGGCGTCGGGCCTCTTCCCCTGGCCGCATTCCGGCGTGGCGTATTTCCCCGACGGCGGATACGACCGGATCGGACGCGGGTGCTGGGTGGCGATGGCGCCGGACAACTCGGGCATTATGTGGACCCTGGACGGAGCACACCGGAACCTGCTGATGGCGGACACCCGGGGCGACGACCGCTGGACGATCAACCTCAGCCAGGCCCCGGTGATCGGCGGACACGAGGTTTATCACCCTCGCTGGAGCAACCATCCCCACCTGATGGTCCTGTCGGGCCCCTACACCATCCGGGCCGGGGGCAACAATATCCGCGGCGGCGGCCCCGAGGTGGAGATCCAGGTCGGCCGGTTCAGCCGGGATCGCCGCTCGATTGAGGAATGGGTCCAGGTCAGCGATAACGACTACCTGAATACCTACCCCGACCTCTGGGTCAAGCCGTCCGCCCCGGTTCCCCGTCCCTCCCCGGCCGGCGACCGGGTGGAAAACGCCGAACCGGAAACGGCCTGGCCGGCGATCACCGGTCACCTGGCCTACCTCTGGCGAAACCGGGACGCGGACAACCGGGTCGAAACACGGGACGGCGGGATCCGGACCTGCGATCCCGTTCCGGCGGGTTTGGCCCGGTACGGGCGTTACCTCGATATGGACGTCCGGCGGGGTTACTTCGTCGACCGCGACGGCGGCCCCGCCCTGGCGGAGGAGATCGGGGAGACGGGCGAGTTCACCTTCCAGGCCCGGCTGACCCCCGCGGGCGGGGGGGAGCGGGCGGCGACGGTCTGGGGGCTGGGCGGGGGTGATGCGGATATCCGGGCCGCCCTGTCGATTGCCGACGGAGAACTCTGCCTGCGCTGGCGGGCGGGCGGGACGGAAGCCCGAATGGAGACGGCCCGGCTGGGCGGCGGCGCGGAGGGCGGCGGGCCGAGACACCTGGCGGTAACTTTCGCCGCGGGGCGGGTCTCGCTTTACCGGGACGGGGAGCCGGTCGGCGAGGCGGAGGCACCCTCGTTCCGCCCGGATTCCCGGGCGGGCGGCCCGATCTATTTCGGGGGCACTCCGCTGGAGGAAACCAATTGGAGCGGGTTTATCGAAGGCGTCGCCTGGCACACCCGGGCGCTCTCACCGGCGGAGATCGCCGCCGAGGCCGCCGCCGCCCGGGCGGAGGCCGGCGGCCGTCCGCCGCCCGGCACGGTCACCGTCCGGGCGGAACTGACCGAGGCGTCCACGATCCCCTCCCCGGAGGATATCGCGCCTTATCGGCGGGGACTGGTGGTCAACGAATACCGGGTGATCGAGGTGCTGGACGGGGACCTGGAAGCCGAGAAGATCCTGGCGGCCCACTGGGTGATTATGGACGGCCGGACCCTGGAGACGGCCCGGAGGGAACCCGGCCGGGAATACACGATGAGACTCGAACCCTATGAAGACCGGCCGGAACTGCAGGGCGAACGCCTCTCGATGGACACGGAGAATATCCTCCTGTCCACCTACTATGATATCGATTCGTGATCTCGGCTCCGGCCGGACCGGATAACCGGATATGGTCTTCAGTTCCAACCTATTCCTCTTCTATTTCCTCCCCCTGGCGCTGCTGGGTTACTATCTCGCCCCGCGCCGGGGCAAGCACCTGGCGCTGACCGGGCTGAGCTACGCCTTTTACGGCTGGGCCAACCCGGCCTTCGTCGTCCTGCTCGCCTTCTCCACGGTGGTGGACTACTTCTGCGGGCTGGTGATTTCCGGCCACAGCCCGTTCAACGGGCGGTACGACGTCGCCCCCCTCCCCCCCGACACCCCCCGGAGCCGGGCCCAGAAGGCCGCCGTCGCCGTATCCGTGATCACCAACCTCTCGCTGCTCGGATTCTTCAAGTACTTCAACTTCGCCGTCGATAATTACGACTCGCTGATCGGGATCCTCGGCCTCGAGGGGTTCCGGCTCGATCTCGCCATCCGGATCACCCTGCCGCTGGGCATCAGTTTCTACACCTTCCAGTCGATGAGCTACACGATCGACGTCTACCGGGGACACGCCCGGGTCCTGCATAACTTCATCGACTTCGCCTGCTATGTCTCGATGTTCCCCCAGCTGGTCGCCGGACCGATCATCCGGTTCTCCGAGGTCTCGGAACAGCTCCGGACCCGCTCCCACTCCCTGACCAAGTTCGCCCGGGGCGCCGCCTTCGTCTCCCTGGGACTGGCCAAGAAGATCCTGATCGCCAACCCCTGCGGCAAGATCGCCGACGCGGCCTTTGACGCCGGCTCGATCGGGCTGCTCGATTCCTGGTACGGAGTGGTCGCCTACGCCTTCCAGATCTACTTCGACTTCAGCGCCTACACGGATATGGCCATCGGCCTGGGCCTGATGCTGGGCTTCGTCTTCCCCAAGAACTTCGACTCCCCCTACCGGGCGAAGTCGATCACGGAATTCTGGAAACGCTGGCACATCTCCCTCTCCTCCTGGCTGCGCGACTATCTCTACATCCCGCTCGGCGGCAATCGCAAGGGAAAGCGGCGGACCTACGTCAACCTGGCGCTGGTGATGCTGCTCGGCGGCCTCTGGCACGGGGCGGCCTGGAACTTCGTCATCTGGGGCGGCTTCCACGGAATCCTGCTCGGCCTCGAGCGGATGGGAGGGAAGAATTCCGCCTACCGCCGCCTGCCCGGTCCGGCCCGGGTGGCCCTGACCTTCTTCCTGGTCTGCGTCTCCTGGGTCTTCTTCCGGGCCGCCGACCTGCCGGCGGCCCTGGCCTACCTGGGGGCGATGTTCGGCCTGGTCCCGGCCACGGCCACGGCCCCGCTGCTCGGCGGGCTGATTTACCAGCCGTATTACCTGGGGACATTCGTCCTGGCCGGGATGATAACCTGGGGAGCCCCCCAGACCTGGGACTGGACCCGCCGGCTGCCGGCCTGGAAGATCATTGTCTGCCTGGCGCTCTTCCTGGTCTCGATCCTGATCCTGGCCACCCAGGCCTATAACCCGTTCATCTACTTTATCTTCTGATATGAAAGTGACCCACGAACAACTGAGCCGGGAAGAGCAGGCCTGGCGCGAGGTAGGTCATACGACCATCCGGCGGAGCACGGCCCGGGTCTTGTCCGGCTGTTTTCTGGCGGTGCTCTTCGCGGTGCCGCTCTACCAGCTGGCCGCCGAGTACCTCGAGGCCCGGCGGACGGGAAAAACCTGGCGTCCGCAGATCCTGGAACCGGCCCGCCGGATACCGGACGCCCTCGCCCCGATCCGCGAGGGAGGTTTCCGGCCGGCGAACATCGTCCGGGCCAACCGTCTCCTGCTCCGCGAAATCAACGACTTCGAAGACCGCCTGGACGACGCCTCGCTCCTCGGGCAGTACATCCGCCCGCGGATGCAGGAATGGTTCAGCGGCTGGCCGGGGGTGGGCAACGAGCAGGCCTACGTGGGTCGCGGCGGCTGGCTCTTCTACCGGCCCGGGCTGGACTACCTGACCGGCCCCGGCTTCCTCGACCCCCGCCGGCTCGAGCGCCGGGCCGCCTCCGGGGACGAGTGGCGCGCCCCCCCGCTGCCGGATCCCCGTCCGGCCATCATCGATTTCAACGAGCAGCTGCGGGAACGCGGGATCAAACTGCTCGTCGTTCCCGTGCCGGGCAAGCCCTCGATCCACCCGGAAAAATTCTCGGCCCGATACGATGGGACCCGGCGCCGGGAAGATATTCCGCTCCAGAACTCTTCCTACCCCCGGCTGCTGGCCGAACTGGCGGCGGCCGGGGTAACCGTCTTCGACCCCTCGGAACTGCTGGCCGCCCGGGCGGAACAACCCCAGTACCTGGCCACCGACACTCACTGGCGGCCGAAAGCGATGGAGGCCGTGGCAACCAGCCTGGCGGAACGGATCGCCGGGGAACTTGATCCGGGGGCGGAATACGGCGCCGGACTCCGGCGCCGGCCCCTTGAAGTCGCCGGACTCGGCGACATCGCCCTGATGCTGGATCTGCCGGAGGACCAGACCCTTTTCCCGCCGGAAACGGTGACCCTCCGCCAGGTGCTGACCGCCGGCGGACAGTTCTGGCGGCCGTCGGAAGAGGCCGAGGTTCTGGTGCTGGGCGACAGTTTCAGCAACAATTACTCGCTCGAACCGATGGGCTGGGGCGAGTCGGCGGGTCTGGTGGAGCAGCTGAGCTATTTCCTCGACGCCCCGGTGGACCGGCTGGTCCGGAACGACAGCGGCGCCTGGGCCACCCGGGCGATGCTCGCCCGGGAGCTGGCCCGGGGGCACGATCGCCTGGCGGGGAAACGGGTGGTGGTCTGGCAGTTCGCCGCCCGGGAACTGTCGGTCGGAGACTGGCGGATAATTCCGCTGCGCCGGGGGGAGCCGCCGCCGGCCCGGTTCGTGGTCCCCGAGCCCGGGACCTCGCTCACCGTCAGCGGAACCGTCCGGGAGGCGGCGCCGGTTCCCCGCCCCGGCACGGTCCCCTACCGCGATTACGTGACCGCGGTCCACCTGGTCGACCTCCCCGAAAACGGGGAGGCGGTGGTCTATATTTTCGGGATGAAGGACAACGAATGGACCCGGGCGGCCCGGCTCCGGCCGGGCGAGGAGATCACGGTCCGGCTGGTCCCCTGGGCCGAGGCGGCCGACCGCTACGGCGGGCTCAACCGCGGCGAACTCGGCGACCTCGAACTCCAGCTCCAGGAACCCTGCTGGGGAGAATGGGCCGAGTGAAAACTCCCGGCCGCCGCAATCCGGGCCAGGACCTTTTCGGCTCGAGCGGATTTCCCCGGTTTAAACGGGGCGGATAAACAGAGCTGCTATGAAAATCAAGCGGTCATTATATCTCTACCTGGCGGCCGCCGGCCTGGCGGCCGGCCTTTCCCTCTGGGCCGCCGGGGCCATTTACCGGTCGACGACGATGTCTTCCGACGAGAACAGCTACCTCTTTCAAGCCCACTGCTTCGCCGAGGGGCGGATCAGCCGCCCTTATCCCGAGCCCTTCGCCCGCGCCTTCGCCAGCTATATGATCATTCTCGATCGGGAACACGGCTGGCTCTCCCGCTACCCCCCCGGACATCCCCTCTGGCTGACCCCGGGAATCTGGCTGGGAGAGCCGCGCCTGATGGTCTTCCTGGCGGCCGGGTTATCGATTCTCCTGCTCGCCGTCGCCGCGAAACAGATCTCGGTATCCCCCTGGGCGGCAATAGTCCCGATCCTGATCTCGCCATATTTCATCAGTATGTACGGCACTATGCTCAGCCACACCAGCGGCTTTCTCTATGTCTCCGCCCTGCTCGCCGCCTACCTGGCCTGGAAACGCACCCGGCTTCGACGCTACGCCGCCCTGGCGGGACTGGCCTGGTCGCTGTTGTTTCTCAACCGCACCTTTGCCGCCGCGCTGGTCGCGGTGCCGCTGGGGTTGGACGCCCTGGTCACCGGGGCCCGGCTCCGGGACCGGCGGGCGCTGGCGGGAGTGCTGCTCCTGGCCGGGGCTTCGGCCTCCGGCGTGTTCGCCTACTTCGAATACAACCGGCGGGCGGTCGGAGATCCCCTCACCCCGACCTACCTGTATTACGAACCCAGCGAAAAACTGGGGTTCGGCCCCCGTCACACCCAGGGAAAAACCATCTACCATACCCCGGAAAAGGGGATCCTGGAGATGAGGGACAACCTGCTGGACCTGGACCTGTGGCTGTGGGGTTTCCGCGGATCGCTGGCAGTCGCGCTCCTGCTGGCGCTCCTGGGCTGGAACCCCAACTGCACCCCCCTGCTGCTGGGTTCGGCGTTTTCCGTCTGGGTGGGTTATATCTTCTTCTGGTACCGGGGCATCCCCGAGGTAGGCGGTCCGGTGTATTATTTCGAGTCCCTGCCGATGATCTTCCTGGCCGCCGCCGGCGGACTGGGAAAACTCCACGAATGGTTTATCCGCCGATTTCCCCGCCTCCGCCTGGTCTGGCCGCTGCTGGCCGCCCTGGCTGGTCTGAACACCGCCCTGGTCCTGCAGGGGCAGGTCCGGAAGCTGCGCGGACCCCAGGAGAAACGGCGCGGACTGCTGGAGACCCTGGCCGCCGCTCCCCCGAAGTCCCTGGTCTTTCTCGAGAACATCGACTTTCCCCGGGAGGGGGAGATCGTCTTCAACCCCCGGGGGCTGGACAGCGAACCCCTGCGGGCCCGCGGCGGCTGGGGGAGAACGGCCGACGCCTGGCTCTGGCGGGAATCCTTTCCGGACCGCTCCGCCTTTCTCCTCGACGGGCGGACCCCCGGCCGGCTGATCCCCCTGAACCTGGAAGAGGAACCGGTCGAGATCTTCTGGGACGCCACCCGGACCCACCGCCGACTCGGCGCCAACGAAACGGACGGAGAGGGGCGCGGTTTCCGGGTGGCCCGGCCGGGAGATGAAACGGGATTCCTGGTCTTCGGAAGCTACCTGGCCCTGATGCCGGAGAGCCGTTACCGCGCATCATTCGAAATCCGGACGGCCGCCCGGGGCGCGAAGGTCCGCCTGGACCTGGCCATCGGCCAGGGCCGGGAGGTACTCGCCGAACGCGACCTGGAACTGGCGCCGGGAGAAGACCGGATAATCACCCTGGAATTCGAGACCCCGCCGGGGAGGGTCTGGGGCGAACCGAGGGTCCAGTACCTCGGGGGCGGGAAAGTGATGATCGGACGTCTGGGCCTGGAGAAATTGCCGTCCCCGGCGCAGCGGCCGGATGCCCCTTGACGGCGGGCGCGGCCCGCGTTTAGACTGCCCCTATGAAAGGCTGGCTGGTCAGAGTGGCTCCGGTTATGTTTCTGGTCCCGGCCCTGCTGGCGGGCGAGACCGGATCGCCGGCCCCGGAGCGGCTGCTGGAGCGGAGCGGCGAACTGGCGCGGGAAGCGGAAAAAGCGGGCCGGACCGTGGTCAAGGGACGCGACGGCTGGCTCTTTCTCGTCTCCGAACTCCGGCATCTGGCGGCCGGTCAGTTCTGGGGCGAGGCGGCGGAGACGGCCGGCCGGGCCAAGCGGGCCGACGCCCGCGACCCCCGGCCGGCGATACTCGACTTTCACCAAGCCCTGGCGGCCGCGGGGGTCGAACTGATCCTGGTCCCGGTCCCGGCCAAGGCCGCGGTCTATCCCCGTTACCTGCCCGGCGAGCCCGGAGCCGGGAGCGGGGACCGCCCCGATCCCCATCACCGGGAGTTCTACTCCCTGCTCCGCGGCGAGGGGGTCAAGGTCGTGGACCTGACCGGCCCGTTCCGGGAAGGGCCGGATCCGGAACGGGGCCCTTACTACTGCCGCCGGGACTCCCACTGGTCGGGAACGGGCTGCGTGAAGGCGGCCGAACTGATCGCCGCCGAGGTCCGGCCGCTGCTTCCCCGGGTCGCCGGGAGAACCTATCCGGCGGAGTGGAAAGAGATCGAGATCGACGGAGACCTGAGCCGGATGCTGGGCGATCCCGGATTGGCGCCGGAGACCCTGGCGGTCCGCGAGGTCGAGGGGGAGACCATCGACCCGGCCAGCCCCCTGCTGGTTCTGGGAGACAGCCATACCCTGGTCTTTCACGCCGGGGGGGATATGCACGCCCGGGGGGCCGGGCTGGCCGACCAGCTCGCCCGGGAACTGGGCCGGCCGGTCGAACTGATCGGGGTCCGCGGGTCGGGGGCGACGCCGGCGCGGCTCGACCTCTACCGGAGAGCCCGGGGCGAGCCCGAATACTGGAAAGACAAGCGGGCGGTGGTCTGGGTCTTCTCCGCCCGCGAATTCACCGAGAGCGACGGCTGGCGCCTGGTCCCGATCGGCCCTTGACCCGGGTTGATCTTCCGGAAACAGCGGTTATGAAAAACGTGCCGACCGATCGAGCCACAGGGCGGGAAAACAGTGCTACTCACAGGCAGGAATGCCTGTGCTACTTTTCCACAGGCAGGAATGCCTGTTCTACCTTTTCACAGGCAGGAATGCCTGTGCTACATTTCCACAGGCAGGAATGCCTGTGCTACCTTTTCACAGGCAGGAATGCCTGTGCTACTTTTCCACAGGCAGGAATGCCTGTGCTACCTTTCCACAGGCAGGAATGCCTGGGCTACCTTTTCACAGACAGGAATGCCTGTTCTACTTTTCCACAGGCAGGAATGCCTGTGCTACTTTTCCACAGGCAGGAATGCCTGTGCTACCTTTCCACAGGCAGGAATGCCTGTGCTACCTTTTCACAGGCAGGAATGCCTGTGTTGCCGGACGGACTGAAATCGGTTAAAGGAAGATTTCTGGTATGAGCAAAGTATTCGTCACGGGAGCGACCGGCTTTCTCGGCGGGCACCTGGCCCGGACGCTGGCCCGGCGGGGCTGCCCGGTCCGGGCCCTGGTCCGGCGGGCGGACCGGACAACCGTCGGCGCCGAGCCGGGGATTGAGCTGATCGAGGGCGATCTGACCAGGCTCGAGGACGTGCTGGCGGCCTCGGCGGGCTGCTCCGCCTTCTACCACATCGCCGCCCTGTACAGGTCGGCCAAGGAGCCGGACAGCGCCTTTCGCGAAGTCAACGTGGGCGGGACCGCCAACGTCCTCGAGGCCGCCCGGAGGCACCGGCCCGACCGGGTGGTCCACTGCAGCACGGTCGGCGTTCACGGCGACGTGGCCGAGATCCCCGCCGACGAGAACTCCCCCTTCCGCCCCCACGATGTCTACCAGAGGACGAAACTGGAGGGGGAACTGCTCGCCCGGGAGGCGGCCGGAGAAGGGATGCCGGTGACCGTCTTCCGGCCGGCCGCCATCTACGGGCCGGGCGACACCCGTTTCCTCAAGCTCTTCAAGAGCGTCAACAGCGGCCGGTTCCGGATGTTCGGTTCGGGAGAGGTTCTCTACCATATGACCTACGTCACGGACCTGGTCGCGGGGATAATCCTCTGCGGCGAAAACCCCGCCGCCGCCGGGCAGACCTATATCCTGGCCGGCCCCCGGTACACCACGATAAATGAACTGGTCGCCGCCGTCGCCCGGGCGGTCGGCCGGACCGTTCCCCGCGGACGGCTCCCGTTGGGGCCGCTCCGGTTCGCCGCCCGGGCCTGCGAGCTGATCTGCCGGCCCCTGGGGATCGAGCCGCCCCTTCACCGGCGGCGGCTGGATTTCTTCACCGTGAACCGGGCTTTCTCGATCGAGAAGGCGCGCCGGGAACTGGGCTACCGGCCCCGGGTCGATATCCTCGAAGGCTGCCGCCTGACCGCGGAATGGTACCGGGACAACGGCCTGCTGAAGTAAAGCGGAAATCCGGGGTATCAGTAAGTCCGGCCCCGCCAGCGGCGGATCCGGTAGCCCAGCAGGTTCCAGAGATAGACCAGGAAGCCGATCTCCCCGCTGCTCATCCGCAAACGGAAGATGTGCGTGTACCCCTTGAACACCCGGTAGATGACGTTGAAGAAGATGTTGCCCGGCCAGCGGATCAGCCGCCGCGACAACTTCATCAGGGCGGGAAATTCAATGACCAGGGCGAAGAACTTGTGGAGGTTCTCGAATTCGCGCTTGGTCAGACCCGTGTTGATCGGAGACTCCACCTGATATGACGCGTGCTGGATATGCGCCGGGTTCAGGTAACCTTTCTCGAGGCAGTAGGCGTGCGTCTCGGTGCGCGGGTAAGGCTGGAAGATGGAGACCCAGGCGTAGGCGGGCTTCACGGCGACGTTGATCCTGATCGTCTCGTAAGCGTTCTCGATGCTCTCCTCCGGCAGACCGACCATATTCTGGGTCATAATCGAGATGCCGTGCTGGTGGAAGAGCCGGGCGGCCCCCACGATCTGATCGTTGCTCATATCGCGCTTGAGGATCCGGCGGCGGATCTCCTCGTTGCCGCTCTCCACGCCCATCGCGATGGTGACGCAGTTGGCCTCCTTGAGCAGGCGCGCCACCTCCTCGGTGACCAGGTTGGCCCGCACGTAGCAGATCATCGGCAGGCCGACCCGGGAGCGGTAGGCGGCGGAGAACTCCCTGAGCCACTCCCGGTTGACGATGAAGATGTCGTCGTGAAAGTAGACCACCTTGAGGGGATAGCGGCGGCGCACCTCTTCAATCTCCCGGATCACGCTCTCGACGCTGCGCAAACGGCAGTACCTGGTGTCTCCGGCCTCGTCCCGGTAAAGCTTCTTCAACAGGTGGTTGAAGCAGTAGGTGCAATCGTAGGGGCAGCCGCGGGTGGCGAGAAAATGCTTCACGCTGCTGTGGGCGTAAGCGTAGTACTTGAGGAAGGAAGCCCGGTCCGGGTAGGGGAGCGTGTCCAGGTCGCTGATCAGCGGACGCATCGGGTTTCTGACCACCCGCCCGTCCTTCTTCAGCCAGAGGTTGCGGACCCCGGAGTAATCCCGCCCGTCCCGAAGGCAGTCCAGCAGTTCGACCAGCGCCTCGTCACCCTCGCCGCGACAGATGACATCCACCTCCTCGTTCTCGACGAACTCGGGGAAGAAGGTGGGGTGCGGCCCGCCGACCACCGAGAGGAAATCCACCCGCCGCCTCAAGCGTCGGATCAGTTCCAGGTAGTAATCCTCGGAACCGCTGGTCAGGGAAAATCCGATCACGTCCGGCCGGTAGTCTTCAACGGCGGCAAATAAATCCTTTTCCAGGTTCGTCAGGAGCAGGTCGGCTTCGTGGCCGTTCTGCTTGACGCTGGCGATCAGGCTCATAATCCCCATCGGATCGGTAATATCCAGGGAGGCCGTCCGGTAAACGAAAAGGCATTTCATCGGGAAAATTCCATCTCTCGCGATAAATTCAGGTTAAGTGAGTTTTTCATTATCGACGAAGCAACCGGCGAAGGCAACCCGAAAGTATAACCGGCGGGAAAGACGGCGACAGCCCGGTTCGCCCGGATACCCGGGAGGCCTGTCCCCCGGCCGGACGGGCTAAATAAAGTTTGTCGCCCGGCCGGCGGTGTTTATAATGTAGAGGCAATGGAAGACCGGACGGAACAGCCGGATATCGGCGGCCGGATCAGCCCCGCCCCGCCAACCTCCCCCCCGGGGGGGATCCAAAGAGACGCCGGATGAAGAAATCGAGAATAAAACCGGAACGGAAGAGCCGCGGACGGAGATATCTCCAACTGGCCCTTCTGCCGGTGGTCGCCGTACTCGTCTGCCTGCTCGTCCTGGAAGGCGCGCTGGGCGCCTACCGGGCGCTGCGGCGGGGGCGGAACCCTTACGGAGCCGGGGTTCTCGCCGACTACCGTTCGTCCCTGGAAAACGTGTCCGCCTCGGCGGAGCGGGCGGACGGACAGCTGCCCTCCATCGCCCCCCATCCTTACCTGGGTTACGTGGCCAACTACGACGCCCGGAAGTCGCACAAGGGAATGCCGGTCAACCGCTTCGGGTTTTTCAGCGAGGTCGAGCCTCTCTATCAGCCCGATCCCGAGGAAGAATTCGCGGTCGTCGTTCTGGGCGGCTCGGTGGCGGCGCAGCTCTGCATCGTCGGGGCCGACGACCTCCGGCGGGGCCTGGAGAAACTGCCGATCACCAAAGGCCGGCGAGTGGTCATCAACAGCCTCTGCCAGGGCGGCTACAAGCAGCCCCATCAGCTCCTGATCCTATCCTATTTCCTCTCCCTCGGTCTCCACGCGGATCTTTTAATCAACATCGACGGCGTCAACGAAATGGCCTTCTTCCAGCTCAACGCCCGGCAGAACAAGATCGATCCTTCCTTTCCCTGGAACTGGCTGACCCTGACCGACGCGGAGCGGCCCGACCGGGAAGCGATGCGCGCCCGGCTGGACATCATCGGCCAGCGGGAAAACCGGGCCCGGCTGGCCGCCGTCCTGCTCCGCACCGGGCTCTACCGCAGCGTCCTTTTCCGTTATCTGCGGGAACGCCTCGACCGGATGTCGATTCACCGGGAGGGGCGGGCCGAACACCGGCTCGAGGAGCGGCTGCGGGAGATCAGCCGGCAGGCCCCTTCCTACGGTCGGACCGGACCGGTCTACTGGTCCGGCGATGAACTGGACGAAGCCCTGCTGGAATCGGCCCGCCTCTGGCGGAGGGCCTCCATCGCCTTGAGCGACCTGGCCCGGGCGCAGGGCATCCCTTACGTTCACGGGCTCCAGCCCAACCAGTACTTTTTCCGGGAAACCCCGCCGCCGGAAAGACCCGACAGCGGGGTTTACAACTCCGAATCGCGGTTTTTCCAAGCGCTGACCCGCGGTTACGCCCCCTTTGCCGGCCAGGCCGAAACATTGCGGGCCCACGGCGTGCCGTTTGTCGACTATAACGAATCCTTCTTCGGCCACGTCCCGGAGACCATCTACGAGGACGATTTCGCCCATCTCAACCCGCGGGGCAACGAGATGCTGGCCGAGGCCGTGGTCGAATCCGTGACCCGCCTGGTTCCCACCCCGACAGTTCCCGGAAAGGGAGAATAAACCCGCGCCCGTCCGGCCGCCGGCCGACTTCCCCGGAGCAGCGCCCTCCCCTCCCCGGCTCCGCGCCCAAAGACAGCGCGAAAGTCGGGCTACCGGCCGAAGAACCGCGGCCGCATCATCGCGATTACGGCGAGAATCCCTCCGGCGACCAGGGCGGAGACCAACCCGACGGACGCCCCGGCCACGGCCAGGGAGGGGGCCAGGGCGATCAGCACGGAGGGGAAAGCGATGAGGACGAGCTGCCGCGCGGCCCGCCGCACCGGCGATTTGAGGAGCAGCCGCAGGCCCAGGCTGAAGAAGACGCACTCGCTGATGCCGGTGGCGACGGCGGCTCCCATCGCCCCGAAACGGGGGATCAGGAGCAGGTTGGCGGAGATGTTGCTCAGGGCGACGGCCAGCATCAGCGGGGGCAGCTTTTTCTCGGCTCCGGTGGCGAGCAGGTACTCTTCGTTGAGGCTCCCGAACATCTTTACGGCCAACCCGGGCAGGAGAACGGCCAGCAGGCCCACGGAGGCGAGATAGGCGTTGCCGAACAGGAACGGGACCAGGAGCGGCTGAAGGAACCCGGCGGCGAGCAGGGCGGGCAGGACGAGGAGCAGAAGAACGCGCGCGGCCCGGTAAATATGCCCCGGCATCCGGGCGGGGTCCTGAACGTGGCACTGGGCGAAGCGGGTAAAGGCGACGTAAAAGACCACCCGGGGCAACGCGGCGAAGATCTCCAGCACCCGGTAGGCGGCACCGTAGTAACCGACCTCGACCTCCGGGGCCATCGCCTTGAGCATAATCATATCGACCTGGTAATAGAGGACCCAGAGCAGGCCGTGCAGGGCGAAGGGCAGCGCCCGCCGCCAGGTTTCGGTCCAGGCGGGGGTCTGCCGGTCGGCGGTGAGCTGGAAGCGGCGACCGAGGCAGACCCCGGTGACGACGTTGTCGACGATCCGGGCGAAGACGAGCGCGGCGGTGGTCAGGACCAGGCTGCCGGTCGTGAAGAGCACGGTGCCGGCCAGGAGGGCCGAGAAGAGGCGTTCGGCGAAGACGCTGAGGGATTCGAGGTGGAACCAGGAGTTCCCCTTCATAATGCTGCGCCAGAGCATCTTCACGCTCCGGCATAGTTCGGCGAAGACCATCAGGTAGCAGAGCGCCGCGCCCTGGCGGGAGAAGCCCATCAGGTGGATGAGCAGGGGGAGGATCAGCAGGACGGGGACGGTGTGGACCAGCTGGATGGCGATGAACTGCCGGGTCTGGCGGGTCCCCTCACCGGGATCGGCGGCCACGTTGCGGGTGAGGAGGACGGGCAGGCCGAACTGGATCAGGACGCCGAGTATGCCGCCGAGGGCGACGGCGGCGGAGAACATCCCGTAGGGACCGGGACCGACGGCCCGGGCGATCAGCACGTAAAAAACGAACGTGATGGCCAGGGTGGACTCCCCGAGCAGGGCGAAGAAATAGGAGAAGTCCAACCGGGCCAGCCGGTCGAGCCATTTCCGGCCGGGCTCCGGCGGCCGGAGTTCCCTTCCCGGTTTGCCGGGTTCGGTTTCGCGCATAGGTCGTCTCTCGAGGGGCTGACCGGTCAGGACCGGGCTGACGTTATCGTCTCGGCCATTTATTCGCCAGCGCTTTCCGGTAGCGGCTAAGGAGAATCGTTAAGAGTTTCCGGCGGCCGGACCCGGGGAGGCGGCGGGTGAACTCGCCGCTGATCCGGACGATGGCCGCCGGGTCCTGCCCGGGGACCACCAGGGGATGGCGGGGCCTGGTTCCGGTCCAGAACCCCCGGTAACCGGCCCGGCGGGCCAGGTCCAGCGCGGCCGGGGCGGTATAGTATCGGGGCCAGGCCAGGTGCCGGACGGGCTTGCCGAGCCGGTCTTCCAGCACGGCGCGGGACCGGCGCAGGTCTTCCTCCATTGACAACGGCCGGCCCCTCCGGGCGGCGGCCAGCGTCTCGTCGATCCCCGCCAGCGGCAGGGGCCGGGGCCAGTGATCCAGCGAGCGGTGAACCCAGGTGTGGGATTGGATGTCGACCAGTCCCGAGTCGGCCATCTCCTTCAGTTCCTCCCAGGTGCAGGGACGTCGTTCCCGGGCCGTCTCTTCGGCGGACCGGCGGTGCAGGCCAGGGGCGATGAAGAGAACGCAGCGGCGGTTGTATCGCCGGAGAAGCGGATAGGCGGTTTCATAAAAATTCACGGCCCCGTCATCGAAAGTCAAGACCACCGTCGGTTCCGGCAGGGTTGCCCGGTTCCGGACGTATTCCAGGAGTTCGTCCGCGCCGACCGTGCGGTAGGCGTTGGCGGCGAGGAACCGCAGGTCCTCTTCAAAGGATACCGGCTCCGCCAGGTGGTAGCAGAAGACTGCAACCCCGCCCCGGAGGGGGGACGGGCGGGCGGCCGTGACGAAGGCGGGCACCCCCCCGGTGATAAGCGCCCGCAATTCGGGCCAGTTCTTGGCAATGGTTTCCTGGATAAATCCCATCAGGGTTCCGCCATAACCGAAAAGTAAATCCGCTCGAGTTTGTCGATATGGGTCCGGATGTCGAACGCCCGCGCGCGCTCGCGCGCCGCCCGGGAGAAAGCCCGCCTCCGGGAACTGTCCAGGAGGAGACGGATGAGGGCCTTCTCGATCTCCCCGGGCCGGCCGGGGTCGGTGAGGATACCCGAACGGTTGTCCTCCACGACCTCGGGCAGACCGCCGATCCGGGGGCAGACGACCGGAACGCCGGCGGCCAGCGCCTCGATGGCAGCCAGGCTCAGCCCTTCGCTGGAGGACGTGATCACCATCAGGTCGCTGATCGCCAGCAGTTCCGGGATATCCTCGCGCTGGCCGGTGAAGATAACCGGGCTGCCCGTTTCCTCGGCCAGCCGGGACCACTCCTCCTTTTTCGGGCCGTCGCCGACGATCAGAAGCCGCGCCTGAGGCACCGCGGCCGCCACCGCTTTCATCGCCAGGATCGCCTGCGACTGCCGCTTGACGGAATCGATCCGGCCGACGGTGATGATCACCGGGGTCTGAGGCGGGAGGCCGAGCGAACTCTTCAGGGAGTTCTTTTCCGCCTCCGTCCGCTCGGCCGAGTAGGGCCGGAGATCGATGCCGTTATACAGGGTGACGATCCGGCCGGGGGGGATGGCGAAGTGCTCGCGGGCGAACTCGCCGACGGCGTCGGAGATCACCAGGGCGCGATCCGTCCAGGAGGCCATCCATCGCTGCAGAATCCGGATGGGCGCCGGCTGAGGCAGCATATCGTGGAGGTGGATTACGCACCGGCGGCCGGCCACCCGCGCGGCGGCCCGGCCGGTCAGAATACCTTTCATCCCGGCGCAGTGCACGAGATCGATCCCCCGCTTCCGGATCAGCCGGATCAGGGACACGGTGACGGAAAGGTCCCAGCGGGCGCGGTTTAAAAACAGCGGTTCCACCCCCTGCCGCTCGAGCAGCGCCGCGGCGGGATGCCGGTTCCGGAGAAAACAGACGGTCAGGGGAAACCCGGCCCGGCGCAGACGGGGCAGGACCGAGATGAAGTAGCTGGTGGCGCCGTGGATCCGGCTGCCGCCGTGACCGAGATGATCGCTGAGGAAAAGAATATTCGGGCGATTCTCCGGCATAGAGCCCCGTTGAGATTCTCGTCTGGTTTGTATTATTTTCCGCCCGAAATAGTCCGCCGGAACCGGTCATCGGCCGGGGACAACCGGCCGTTTCCAGGATTCGCATTATGTTTGCAGTCCCCGGCAAAGGCAAGCCGAAAGTCCGGGACTGCGGGAGAGGCCTTATCCCCCCATTATTCCCGCGGTCGGGGGCGGCTTCCCGGTTTCCGGATCGCCCGGATCCAGATATAGGTCGATTCCCCCGGGTCCATCATTACCTCGGAAGAACGATAACGTTCCCGGAAAAGCGCCGCGTATATCCGGCTGAGCAAGGCCCGCCAGACCCCGCCGGGGAGAAGCTGGGCCGCGCCGAGGACGCGCCAGGGCGTCCAGGCCAGATAACTCCAGTAGGTTGTCAGCCGGGGAGAAAAAAAACCGAAGATCTGTTTCACCATCCAGCCGTGATCTTCCAGCAGCGACTTCCATTGATCCGCCGTGAAGGAGTGGCGAACGATCAGGCGGCGGTCCAGCGACCGGGAGTAGCGCCGCGCCCAGTCGGGTCGCCCGATACGATGGTAAAACCGCGTCAGCCAGCAGTGCCGGGAGTAAAGGTCGGTGCAGACGGTGATACAAACCTGGCCGTCCGGCCGCAGGACGCGGCGGGCTTCCCGCAGGGCATCGCCCAGACCCGGTTCGATGGCGAACAGGCTGGCGTTGAACATCACGGTCCTAAACGTCCGGTCGCCGAAGGGCAGGTCGGTCGCGCTGGCGTTGATCATTCCTGCGTAGCGCCGGCGCGCCGACGGCCCGGCCCGTTTCAAGGCGGCCCGGTTGACCTCGATCCCGGTCATCCGGGGACGGGTCCCGAAGGCGTCGGTCAGCAAAACGCCGAAAGATCCGTCGTAACAGCCGACATCCAGCACCGGTTCGGCCAGTTGGATGCCGGAGGCCAGGTAGGCCCTCAGGTGAAAGGCGTTGAAGAAAGCCGCCAGCGGCTTGTAGAAATACCGGCGGGAAGCCAACTTAAGCAAATCGTTATCGTGGGTCATTTTTATCAGCAGAAAGCCGCTTACGGAGTCGCCGGGAAATTCAGCTTAGAACGCTTCGGTAAACTTCCCAGGTTTCCCGGGCCGTCTCTGTCCATTGATAGCGGCCGGCAAACCGCCGCCCGGAATCCCGGCGCTCCCGGCGGCGGCGGCCGTCCTCCCCGAGCAGGTCTTCCACCGCGGCGGCCCAGGCGCCGGCATCAAGCGCGCCCGGACGGACAACCGCGGAGGTGGCGAGGATTTCCGGCAGGGCTCCCCCCTCGGAAGAAACCACCGGCGTCCCGCAGGCCAGGGCTTCCAGGGGGGGCAGGCCGAAGCCTTCATAGAGAGAGGGGAAGAGCAGCGCTTCCGCGCCGCTGTAAAGGGCCGGCAGCAAATCATCCGGGACGTGGGAGATGCGGCGGATATCCCCGGCCCGGGGGGAACTTCGAAACCGCTCCAGAATCGGTTCCATCCGCCAGCCGGCCGCCCCCGCGACCGCCAGCAGTCCGTCGAACCGGGCGCCCAGCCGCTCAAATACCTCGACGGCGAAGACGTGATTCTTGCGCGGCTCCAGGGTGCCGACCGTCAGCAGGTAGGGCCGTTCCAGACCGAGCCGGACGCGCATCGCCGCAATGGACTCCGCCCCGGCCGGCTGAAATCGCGGCTCCACCCCCAGGTAGGTCACGTGGATACGCGCCGGGTCGATTTCCAGCTCCGCCGCGATCTCCTCGGCGCTGAACCGGGAGATGGTGATAATGGCGTCGGCCCGGGCCGCGGAACGGGGCAGCTCGCGGCGGAGCCGGAGCAGATTTCCCCGTTCGGCATATTGGGGCAGGCGGAGGTAGGACATATCGTGAATGGTGATCACGGCTCGCGATCGGCGGCGCAGCGGCGGAAGAATGTAGTTGGGGAAGTGATAGATATCGGCCTCCCCGCCCGCCAGGATCGAGAAATCGGGGCAGGGCAGCAGGCGCCAGGCCGCCCGGGCCCAGCGCCCGGGGAAGAGGCGGAACGGGCGGAGTTCCGTCCCCGGAACCGCCGGGAAAACCGCTTTTCTCCGGAAGTCAAAGTAGAACAGCCGCAATCGGTGACCGTCCGCGGAGGCCAGCGGACCCAGGTGTTCCACCAGGTTCCGGGTATAGCGGCCGACTCCGGAGAAACGGGTTACCGCCGCCTGGATATCAAGACAGACTCGCACGGTGAAAATCCCGATCGTCTCACCGGGCGAATCGCCCGGCAGATGAATATTGTCGTCCCCGCGGGACCAGACAAGCCGTAATCCGGACGCCCCTGGAGAAGAACCGGAAGGCGGCCGGGGAGGGTCGATTGCGGCTGGGCTATCCCCGGGAATATTCCCACGAATACGGGGAAAGCGACAGGAAAAAGTTGATTCCATATTCCAGAATCTTCTTGTATCTCCAACTGGTCCCGATTACTGTTAATCCGTCTTGACGGCCCGGGGGGTCGGTCCGGCCGAACCGGCAGCCGGGAAGCGGGAACGGATCAGCAATGATGAAAAGACCGAGGCTTCTGCTCTTATCGCTGGGGATATCCCTGATCGTCTGGTCGATCTGGAGCTGGCCCCTGCCCCGCAATGTCTCGCGGGGGATCCCGATGACCCACTCGGGCGGCCAGGGCTGGACGGTCCGGCATATGGTGGCCGGCGACCATCTCCAGCTGCTCTACTATTTCTGGCTGTTCGGGGATATGCTCTCCGGCGACACCCCCTGGATGCACAACCCCTACGAGTTCAACACCGGGGACGAGACGGCGCGCTACCAACCCGATCCCTATTACGCTCCTTTCTCCTGGCTCTACTTCCTGCTGGCCCCGGTCAGCAACCGCGCCTTCGCCTATAACCTGACGGGCTTTTTTTCGATCTGGCTCACCTATCTCTTCACCTGGCTGCTGGTCCGGCGTTACCTCTCTTCGGAACTCCTGGCCGCCGGCGGATCCCTGATCGCCATTATCCTGCCCTACCGCTGGATCACCCTGCTCGGGGGGAGCCCGACGGGGTTCGCGATGGCCGCCACACCCCTGCTGCTCTGGGGGCTGGACCGGGCCGTGCGCGACGGGTCCCTCACCGGCGGATTCTGGGCCGCCCTGGCCGTCGTCTTCAGCTACACCAGTGATATGCACATCTTCTTCTTCAATGTCCTGCTGGCACCCGCCTGGTGCCTGGTCGCCCTGACCGCCGGAGGATCGAATCGGCGTTCGCCGAAAGCCCGGCGACGGTCGGCGGCGGCGCTCCTCCCGGTCGCCGCCGGGATCGCGGTGACGGTGCTCTACAGCCTGGCCGTCAGCGAGAAACTCGCCGGGACCGTGATGGCGGAGGGCCGGACCCTGGACGAGGTGGCGCTCTTTTCTCCTCAACCCCGCGGATTCTTCGGGGGGCAGACCCACCAGGTTTCGGACCAGATTTTCCTCGGCTACCCGCTGCTCGCCCTCCTCCTGGCCGGGGCGGGGGCAACCGGAATCCGGCTCTTCCGGGAACGGCCCCGCCCTTACCGGGACGCCCGGTTTTACCTGATTTTGCTCGCCGGCGTTACGGTGATCGCGATGCTGGCCACCGGGCCCTTCGGCCCCCACGGCGGCGTCTTCTGGCGGAAGGCCCGGGAATGGATTCCCCATTACGCGATGATCCGTCAGACCGGCAAGGTTTATGGAATCCTGCCTCCGATCCTGGCCCTGCTGGCCGCCCTGGCCGCGTCCGCCATCGCCCGGGCCACGCGCCTCAAGGCGGCCGGTTATCTGGCCGCCGCGGTCTGCTTGCTTCTAACCGGCGTTGAGTACCGCCGCCGGTTTGAACCGGTCGTCTGCCTGCTGGCCTTCGAACAGCCCGCCTACGCGGCCGTCGCGGACGATGCCGCGGAACGGGGGATCCGACCGCATATTCTGGCGATCCCGCTCTGGCCGGGGGATTCCCACTATGCTTCGATCTATCAATATTACTGTTCGCTCTACCGCATCCGGATGCTGAACGGCTATACCCCGGCCGTCGAGGGCGCCTACTTCGACGAGATCTTCCTGCCCTACCAGAGCCTCAACCAGGGGTGGCTGACCGGCGAGCAGGCCGATTCGCTCCGGGACCGGGGAATCACCCACCTGATCCTTCACGAAGATATCTTTCCCGACAAGGTCAGTGCCTTTCCCCACACCCATACGCTGGCGGCTCTCCTGGCCAGCCCCCACCTGGAACCGCTCCGGCGGGACGGCCCGGTCTGGGCGTTCCGCATCCGGGAGGAACCGGCCCCGGCCGCCGACGGCGCCCCCGAAACCGATCTCTACTTCCCCTCCCGACATTGGCTGTTCGAACCGGCCGCGGAGGAGTCGGAGGGGAAGACCGCGATCCGGGACGACCCGACCGCCAGCCGGGGACGTTATCTCGAACTCTCCCCCGGCGCCGCCGTCCGGACCGGCTCCACCCATTCACCCCCGGCGCCGGATCTGCGCTGGATGATCCGCCTTCGGGGCCGGGGACGGCTGCTCCCGGAGGTCATAATCGATGACCGGGTCAGCCCCGCCGAGACCATCGATTTAAATACGGCGGACTGGTCCTGGGTTTCGGTTCCCGCCCCGACCGACGATTTCTCCCGGCTGTCGCTGCGGCTGACCCTGCAATCCGGAACTGCCGACCTCTGCTCCGCGCTGTTGACCGCCGGAAGCACGGTCCGGCCGGGGGAGGAGGGTATCCTCGTCCTCCCGGCCCTGTGGTGCTTCCATCGGGGCAGTTCGAACCCCGACAAGCGGGACGTTCGCTTCCGGGGCGGGATCGACCAACCCGGCTGGGCCCTCTGGGCCCCCCAGCTCCCGCTCCCGCCCGGCCGCTACGAGGTCAGCCTCCTTTTCGACAGTCCCGCCCCGGCGGGCACCGTCCTCGGCAGCTTCCACTTCGAACAGTTCTTTACCGAGGCCGGCCGCGTCGGGATCGCCGTGACCGCGGGAGCGCCGGCCGGCATCAGGTTCACCGTCCGGGATAACCTGCCCTGGAAAGCCGCTTTTTACTTTTACGGCAGCGCCGATTGCACCATCCGGGGACTGGCGATCCGGCGGCGGGACCGACAGGAGCAAAACGATGATGAGCGGTAGCAAGCAGTACAAATACAAGGACAGCCTGGTCGACAGCCCCACGACGGCCTTCCGGCAATACCGGGATCTCTGTTACGGCCGGACGTCCCTGTGGTATTTCCTCAAGTCCGAGCTGATCTTCACCCTGACCGCCGGCCTCTCCGGGGCCCTCGGCCTGGCCCTCCGCCGCTGGCTTTACCCGTCCCTCTTCAAATCCTGCGGCCGCAAGGTGATTTTCGGCAAGAACCTCACCCTCCGCCACGCCCGGAAGATATCCCTGGGCGACAACGTGGTGCTGGACGACAACGTGGTGGTCGACGCCAAGGGCGAAACCAACCGGGGGATCACAATCGGCGACAACGTCTTCGTGGGCCGCCACACTCTCATCTACTGCAAGAACGGCGACCTGATCCTGGAACGGGACGTCAACATCTCGTCCAACAGCCTGCTCTTCTCCTGCCACCGTCTGACGATCGGGGAAGGGACCGTGATCGCCTCCTTCAACGAGATTCTCAGCGGAGGCCAATACGACACCTCAGGGGGGGCGAGGCCGTTTTCGGAACAGAGTGGAATGATCTCCCGGGGGCCGACGACCGTGGGGCCCAACTGCTGGCTGGCGGCCCAGGTGGTGGTCGCCGACGGAGTGACCATCGGCGAACATTGCGTGATCGGGGCCGGGTCCGTGGTTATGGACGACATCCCCCCGAACAGCCTGGCCGTCGGCGCTCCCGCCAAACCGGTGCGGTCGCTGTAAAATCCCGCCGGCGACTTTTTCCCGGTTGCCGCCGGCAACGGATTCGCTCCCATCCCCTTTCCCCTGATCCGCCGGGACCGCGGGCGGCGAAAATCAGTCAAGACCTGCCCTCTTGTCAAAGAGTTGAAGTCTCTCGTGTCTTTCTCCCGGATTATGATGCGGCACCCCGTTGGGGTGCAGGGAGGGTTGGGGACTTGCCGGCGGGTATCCCGGGGTTAAACCCCGGGCTATGATGTAGGACGCCGTTGGCGTCCTTTTCTCTCACCCCAACGGGACGATATATCAAAGTCCGGCGACCTCTCCGGCTTTTTATCCGGCTTTAGACGGAAGACTGATCATCGCCGGAACCTCTGATTGGCCCCCGAACGGGCACCCTGAAGGGGTGGCACATCCAATGTTGTTTGAGAGAGTCGTCTTAGGGGATTCAGAGCGCTTCGTACACCCGCTTCAGGCGCCGCTTGAACTCGCCGAAATTATAGGTGCCGGCGATCAGTTCCTTCCCCCGGCAGGCCAGGCGTTCGCGGCCCTCGGGGTCGGATATCAGCCGGCAGACACCGGCGCTGAAGTCTTCCGGATCGGGTTGGACGAAACAGGCGGACTCCTCGCAGAGGATCTGGCGGTTGGCCCGGTTGTCCGTCGCCAGGATGCAGCGCCCGGCCTTGAGATAGTCCAGCAGCTTGAGCGGGGTGTTGGTTCCGGCCAGGCGGGGGGAGAGGAGGAGGTCGGACGCGGCCAGGTAATCCGGAAGAAGGTCCGGCGGCAGCTTCCCCGGGAAACTCACCGCACCTTCCGCTCCGGCGGCGCGGAGCTGTCGCTTCCGGGCCTCGATCTCTTCCGGCGTTCCCCCGATGATGATGAACCGGGCCTTGGGTTCCCGGCGGACGATCCGGGGGATGGCGTCGAAAAGCAGTTCAATGCCCTGGTAAACGGCGAACGAGCCGACATAGGTGATCAGGATTTCGTCGGCCCGCCGGCGCAACGATTTTCTCAGCTCCCGAACGCGAACCGGGTCCGGCTCGACCAGCGACGAGGGGATATCGAAGATGTGGTATATCGGCTTGTCCGGGGCGATGGAACGCGCCTGCTCGACCAGGCTCTCCCCCGTTCCGATTACGGCGTCGGCGTGCCGGATCGCGTGGGCCTCGGCCCGGCCATAGATTCCCATAATCAGGTTGCGCAGCCCGCCCCCGCGGTAGGAACCGGGGTCGGAGTGTTTCTCGAAGATCAGCCGGGCCCGGCTGAAACGGGCCAGGGAGACCGCGATGATCCCGGCGTCCTCGACCGCGTGGACGACATCGTAGGGTTTCTCCCGGATCAGCTTCCGGGCGCCGAGCCAGAGCTGGGCGTCAAAGACGACTTTCCAGACCGAGGGCCCGATCGGGATATTTTCCCGTCCGCAGACATTGGCCACCCGGATGGTCCGGAGCCCGGGCAGGGGGTAATCCTCGCCGAAGGGCAGGGTCAGCAGGTCGACCTCGTAGCCCAGCTCCGAGAGGGCCAGCAAATTGAAGCTGACGCGAATCGGCGAACCGCGCCACTGGAAGAACGGCTGGGGGGAGATGAAGAGAACCCTTTTAGGGGGAGCGGTCATCTCGGGGCCCGGCTACGGCGGTTATGCCGGAAGAGACGGCGGGCGGCCCGCCCGGGCGGGTTCCGCCGGCCGATCGTCCGGCGCAAAGCGGCCGGGTCGGAGAGCAGGCGGCGGAGCGAGGTCAGGGGACGGCGGCGATCGAAGTCTCCCTCGAACCAGACCCCGTAACGCCCCGCCTCGGCTTCCTCGCCCGCCAGGGGCAGCGGGTCGGACCCGGCCAGGACCAACCGGTCCGGGTCGCGCATCGCCGACGGCGCCGGCCAGCCGAGGGGGCGGAGGGAGGTATCGCCGAGGAGGAGGCTGCCGGCCCCGAATCTTTCCAAAAGGTTCCTGATTACCGCGGCGCGCTTGAACATCCACTTCCCGGGCGCCCAGGCCAGCACCGGCACCCCCCCCCGGTCGAGGACGGCCCTTACGGCCGCCCCGGCCGCCAGCCCGTCTTCTATCTCTTCAGCCGTGGCCAGGGCCAGGATCTCAACCCGCTCGGCGGTCACCAGCTGGCGGCCGGCCAGGATCCAGGCGCCCTCCCCCCCGTCCCAGGTCACCCGGACCGCTCCGGGCTCGGCCGCTTCCTCGACTTGAAATGAACCGGGAAGTCCGTGGGTCCCTCCCCGCAGCCGATCGAAGTAATTGAACCCCCGGCCCTCGGCCAGAAACAAAACCGGGACGGCGGCCGGGGACGGGACCGAGCGGAGCAGCCGCCGGGCGGCGCCCCGGATCAGGGCGGCGGGGTCGTGGACCGGGTAGATATGGATATGAGTGTCGGCGGCAATCTCCAAGCTTCACCTCTTTCCCCGGCCGGATTTCCTTGTCAGGACGGCGCCGGATAGTTTACTCTTAGCACAATGCAGGCCAGCGAGTCCACCGCAATCGCCCCACCGCCGACCGGCGAATATCCGTTTCGGGAGGCGGCGGATATCGAAACCTCTTCCGACAGATACGCCCGGCGCTTCGCCGGCCCGACCGGCCGGTGGATGCTGGCCGTTCAGGAAGATCGAACCCGGTCCCTGCTCCGACCCTACGGCCCGGGGAGGTCCATCCTCGACGTCGGCGGCGGCCACGGGCAGCTGGCGGTCCCTTTCTGCCGGGAGGGCCACCGGGTGACCGTGCTCGGCAGCGCCCCGGAGTGCTCGGCCCGGATCCGGGATATCATCGTCAGCGGTTCCTGCCGGTTCTGCGTCGGCGACGTGATCTCGCTGCCGTTTCCCGACCGGTCGTTCGACCTGGCGATCTCGTTCCGTCTGCTGACCCACTGCTCCCGCTGGCCGGACCTGGTCGCCGAACTCTGCCGGGTGGCCCGCCAGGCCGTGATCGTCGATTATCCGACCAGCCAGAGCGTCAACCGCCTGGCCCCGAAGCTCTTCGCGGCCAAGAAGAAGCTGGAAGGCGATACCCGGACCTGGAAGCTCTTCACCCACGCCGAGGTCCGCGAGGTCTTCGCCGACCTGGGTTTCCGGGAAAGACGGAGGTACAAGCAGTTCTTCCTGCCGATGGTCGCACACCGGATGCTGAAATGCCGGCCGCTCTCCGCCGGTCTGGAAGCCCTGGCCCGAGCGGCCGGGCTCACCCGTCTGGCCGGTTCTCCGGTGATCGCGTGCTACGAGCCGGCCGGGAACGGAAAACGTACACGGTGAAATTGCCGTCGCGGGCGGCGGGGTCGGCGCGCCGGGGCAGGCGATCGTTCCTCCTCTCCCAGAGGGGCGAGTGGAATACCATCCTGTCCGTCAAAAGCCAGCCGGAACCCAAAGCGGGCGGATCGGCCCGGTCGCGGAGCCAGTAAACGCTCCCCGAGGCCAGGGCGGCGGGAGGGGCCAATTTATCGAAGACCGGTTCCAGGGGGTCCCGGCCGTAGTAAACCGGCATAACCTTCAGGCCGTAAAGCAAGTCGAGCGGCGTGGGAATCTTGTCGACGAATTCGCCTTCCACGAATACCATTTCGGCCCCGGCGAGCTTCCCGGAAAGTTCTTCCATAAATTCGGCCGCCCCCCGGTACTCGCGGTGGAAGAAGAGGGGGCGGCTGTTTCGGATGGAGGCCACCAGGAGCAGGAGGAAAACAACCCGGGCGAACCAGCGGCCTCCCCACCCCCTCCGGGAAGCCAGTTTCAAGGGATAAATCGAGAAGGCGATCAGCCCGGGGATCACCGCTTCGGCCAACCGGCGCGAAGCCCACATATAGTTGTAGTGGACCATCTTGCGGGATATGAAGACCGCCGCCGGGACGGCGATGATCAGGAAGAAGAGCCAGCCGCCCGGCGAACGTTCCCGCCCGATGAAGAGGAGGAGCCCCAGAACGGCGGCCGCCAGCAGCCAGGGCCCCAGCAGCCAGCCGATCTCCACCAGGTTGTTGCTGTCCAGGGTCCGGTCCCCGATATGGGGACGGAGAAAGTAAGCGTAGCCTAACAGCAAGGCCGCCGCCGCGGCCAGCAGACGCCGGGCGGAAGAACCGCCCAGCGTTCGGGCTATCTCTTCGCGGCGGAAAAAGGGGAGCAGCCTCAAGCCGGCGGCGAGGAGGACGGCGGACCCCGCCAGGACCATCCCCGGCTTCGAGCCGGGCCCGGCGAAGCGGAACTGGGCCGCGCTCTTGGTGAAGTAGCGCCAGTCCCCGAAGACCTGGGGGAGAAAGGAGATCAGGGTAAAGAGGATCAGGGGGAGGATGAGATAGAGGTCATCTTTCCTGATTCTCTTCCACCACCGGCAATAAAAGAAGATTATCACCGGCGGCCAGATCAGGAGCGAGGTGATCCGGCAGAGCATAAGCAGGCCCCAGGCCGCGGCGGCGATGACCGCCCAGAAGGGCTTTTCCTGACGCAAATATTTGCCGGCCGCCGCCGTCCCGGCGAAGAGGAGAAACTGGCTGAGCATCTCGGCGGTGGGAAAACGGGCCTGCCAGATCTGGGCCACGTTGAAAGCCAGGAGCAACCCGGCCGCCAGGGCGGCCCGCGCTCCCCATAATTCTCGCAAGGCCAGGTAAAAGGCCGCCAAGGCGGCCAGGCCGGCCAGGGGAGTCAGGCAGAACAGGCCGCCCAGGCCTCCCCAGGAGTATAATACGGCCATCCAGACGGGGAAGAGGTGATAGAATTCCGGGATCAGCCGCCCGGTCTCCGGCGAGGAGTAGCGGAATCCGGGGTACTTCTCCGGGTAACCGGTGGAGTGGCGCCAGGCGAGGCGGAGGACATCTTCCGGCTCCAGGTCGGCGGCCGTGCGGTCAACGGGGAAGATGGTTCCTTCCCGGGCCAGATGCCCGGCGGTGTTGACATAGACTCCGGGGTCCCAACCCCCGAAGATATAGGGGACCGGACGGAAGAAAAGCGCCGCCCCGAGTCCGAGCAGGAGGACCGGCGCCAGCAGGCACCCGGCCCGGGACGGAGAGAATAACGGCCGGGCCCCGGAACGGAGCAGGACCGGGATGAGCGCCAGGGAAAAGAGCAGGCCCAGGAGGGCCAGTCGGGCGACCGAGAAGGCTCCCAGATAAGCCAGAATTAAAGCCGAGATCGAAGAGAAGGCGAAGGATATCAGCCCGGCATAGAAGGACATCTCCCCGGGACCCCGGAACTCTGCCCGTTTCCCGCGGCCGACGGCCACCGCCAGCAGCGCCCCGGGGAGGAAGAGAATCAGCACCGCCTGGACCAGGTTCAATAACAGGGAGATAATCATAAACGAATATTAGATCATAGGATTGGCCGGAGCAACGGCAAAGTTACCGCGGCCCGAAACGGCGTTATCCGGTCTCTTTCGCCGGGAACCAACCGGAGTTCGTTCTTGCATTATCCGGTCTTTTCCCGGAAAATTATCCAGCCTCCTTTTCCAGCGGGGAGAGGGTCGAAAATTGATAAACTCCGGAAGGCGGGAGGCCAGGCAATCAAAGGAGCGACGGTCGCAATGGATATATCAATCGTGGTGCCGGTATTCAACGAAGTCGAAAGCGTCGAGGCGCTCGGCCGGGGCCTGCACGAAACCCTCTCCCGCACCGGGCGGACCTACGAGATCCTCCTGGTCGATGACGGAAGCACGGACGGGACTTTTGAAGTAATGGCCGCCCTGCGGAGCGAACTCCCCCATCTCCGGATCATCCAGTTCCGGCGCAATTTCGGCCAGACCGCGGCCATCAGCGCCGGCTTCACGCAGGCCCGGGGCGAGGTGGTGGTCACGATGGACGCCGACCTGCAGAACGATCCCGGAGATATACCCCGATTGCTCGAAGAGATGACCGCCGGCACCGACGTAGTCAGCGGCTGGCGGAAGAATCGGCAGGACGCTTTCTTCAGCCGGCGGGTTCCCTCCCGGCTGGCCAACGCCCTGATCAGCGCCATCACCGGGGTCAAGCTGCACGACTACGGCTGCACCCTCAAGGCCTACCGGCGCGACATCGTCCGCGATATCCGCCTCTACGGCGAGATGCACCGGTTCCTCCCCGCCCTGGCCAGCTGGGTGGGCGGGCGGGTCAAGGAAATCCCCGTCGCCCATCACCCGCGCCGGTTCGGAACCTCCAAATACGGCCTTTCCCGGATCTCGCGGGTGGTGCTGGACCTGATAACCGTCAAATTCCTGATGCGGTTCAGCACCAGGCCGATTCACGTCTTCGGGAAATGGGGCCTGATCTCCGCCGCCGCCGGCCTGGCCGTTATCGCCGTTATGGTGATACCGCACCTGTCGTTTCAGTTCTTCGGCACCACCTTCGCCGCCGACCTGATCAAACGGCCGTTCTGGATTATGTCGGCCTTTATGCTGATCTTCTTCTCCCTCCAGTTTATCAGCATCGGGCTGCTGGCCGAGCTGCAGATCCGCACCTATCACGAGTCCCAGAACAAACCGATCTATGTAATCCGCACGATACTGGGCTGAAGGCTTTCCCGGGGGACCTCCCTCGCCGCGATTTCCCCGGGGGGCGGCCGGGAAACCTTCGCGAATTCAATCGGGATACCTCCCCAGGAATTCATCCAACCAGGCTAGGCGCTCCAATGCCTCGCGGCGCAGTCCGGCCCGGGCCTCTTCCCGGGTGATTCCCCGGGTGTAGCGGTCCCCCCAGATGGAGGAATCCCATTCGGCGTATCCGGAGAGACGCCGGTTCATCTCATCGATTCTCCCCGTGACGGAAGCCTCGCTCAACGGCCCCCGCCGCAGCCGACGCCAGCGCGCCGCCAGTTCGTAACGATACCCGGGATGATCCCGCCAGAGGCGGTCGGTGAGGGCATTCGAGAGCCAGACCGGAGGCCGGCCGCGAAAGGTGCTGTCGTAATCCCAGGGGACAGGGTAGAAACGGGAATGGGGGCCGGGATCGCGGGCCAGGTACATATTGGCGTTGAACCCGTCGTGATTTCCGGTGTAGTTGACGAGAAGCTGCCAATCGATCAGGGCCGGGATATCCACCAGGCTCCCGATTCCCGCGGCGAACTCCTCCGCCGATGTCCCGGCGAGAAAGTCGAGCAGCTCCCCGTAAGGCCGGCAGAACATCCCGTAAAATTCCGGCGGCTGGCTGACCGTGAGCGCCCCGGAGCAGGCTTCCCCGAATTGGAGAAACTTGTAGAGCAGGGCCGGATCGGTTTGGTCCGGGTCGTAGCGGTCCCAGCCGAGCAGATGCCGGTCGACCCGGGTTCCCAGTTCGTAGAGACCCCGGTAGCGGCCGTTGACGAAGACCTCCGCCCAGTCGATCTCCGGGGCCGGCCGCGGCTCGCCCCCGGACTCACCCATCGCCCGGAAGAGATCGTAGGAGAGCTTGTTGCGCATCAGCAGGCTGTCGCTGTATCCGCTCCCCAGGTAGAAGTGATGGGTCCCGGAGTCGTTGAGGATCCGGTGAGGTTCCTCGCAGCGCACCGAGAACGGCATCTTCCGCAGCGTCCAGTCGTAGGGACCGGGGCGGTTGGCCTGCCAGAAGCTCGTGTTCCCCCGGAACTTGATCCCGGCCCGCTCTCCCTGGAACGCGCGATACTCCACCGGCGAGAAGACGTCCCCGGGGTAGTGCTCGAACCGGAGGTCCACCCTCCGGGTCTTCCGGAGCGGCTCGTC